>Ga0114933_10002160_pt1 | contig 20809 bp, 17 predicted proteins | sample 4SBtaG_FD_89691 | JGI IMG/M metagenome (GOLD analysis project Ga0114933, IMG submission 89691) | Deep subsurface microbial communities from Kolumbo volcano to uncover new lineages of life (NeLLi) - 4SBTROV12_W25 metaG | ecosystem: Environmental > Aquatic > Marine > Volcanic | place: Kolumbo... | reverse complement strand
TTATAAATATTATTCGCAAGCCACCAACAATTCCATTAATGACAGCACTAATATCTTGCAGCGCTATTGCATATAATATTTTTTTACCATCTATGCCGGATATAGCAAAATATTTTGAGGTGTCCGTATTTTCTGTACAGAGTACTCTTATTTCTTTTTTAGTTGCCTATGCAATCGCTCACTTTTTTTATGGTGGTATAGCAGATCGGTACGGACGAAAACCTGTACTATTATGGGGTCTAGGAATTTATATTACTGCCAGTCTGGCCTGTGCTGCCTCTAACTCAATGACGATGTTAATACTTTTTCGAATCCTCCAAGGTGTTGGAGCGGCCGGATCTATGGTCATGGTAAGATCAATGGTTCGTGATCTTTATAATCGTCAAGAATCTGCCCGTGCTTTAGCAATTATATCATCTGTGATGGCTTTCGCACCTGCCTCAGCTCCTGCTCTCGGTGGTTACTTACAAATACATTATGGATGGCAGGCATCTTTCATTTTCCTTGGGATTCTAGGAATTGCGTTATTTATTTATTGCGCCATATTTATGGATGAGTCTCACAAAGTCCAAGGTAATAAGTTTTTTAGTAATTTAAAATTAATGGCTGTAGGATACCGATCTCTAGTTAGTCAAAGAGTATTTGTAGCTTATAATCTAAATATTGGCTTCGTAAGCGGAGCAGTATTCGCTTGGTTTGCTGGAGTTCCAATTATTCTTATTAATAGTTATGGGGTTAGCCCAGACCAATTTGGGTATTTGATGCTTACCGGAACTTCGGGAGCTTTCTGTGGATACGCCAGTACTATATTACTAACCGCCAGACTCGGTGTTAATAGAATGATAGTAATCGGCACATCGGTTGGGCTTTGCGGAGCAAGTATTTATTTAGCATTACCCTTATTAGGAATATTTACGCCCTTATCAGCCATAGCACCAATGTTTATCTTTGCCATTGGACTTGCCATGACATTTCCTAATGCAATGGCTGCATCAGTTAGTGTTCTTCCTCATTATGCTGGTACTGGGGCGGCACTTAATGGCCTTTCACAATATGGAATAGCAGCCCTGGTAACTATTGCAGTAGGTTTGCTTCCTTCTACAAATCACTTACCACTTGCTTGGGTTATTTTTATATTGCAACTCTTAGCAACAATAGCCACCTATGTTGGTTGGAGTTCAAGACCAGTAGAATAAAATTTTTATACTCTGGTTAACAAATAGGTAATCAGTCTAAGTAGCTACTTGTTGCTTGCGAGCGCGATTAGAAATAATTTTTTTGCGATTATTTGGTCCATTTGCATTTCTAATATTCCTCTTACGTTGTTTCCAACTATACTTACGAGATTTTTTTTGTTTGGCTTTTTCCGGCCCAGATACACCAGGTAACTCCTTACCTAAAACCATTATTTTAATACCTATTAAATGTTCAATATCATGCAGATAGACTCTTTCTGACGGATCGCAAAACGATAATGCTATCCCATCAGCGCCGGCACGAGCTGTTCTTCCAATTCTATGAATATAGTTTTCTGGCTCATTAGGGAGCTCATAGTTAATGACGTGGCTTACATTATCTACATCTATACCTCTAGCTGCTATATCAGTAGCAACTAAAACTCTTATATTACCTCCACGGAATCTTTTAAGAGCCAGCTGACGAGCAGACTGAGATTTATTACCATGGATAGCATCTGCTTTTATCCCTGATTTAGCTAATTTTTCTACCACCCGATTAGCTCTATGCTTAGTTCTCGTAAAAACCAGAACCCTAGACATTCTGGGGTCAGATAAAATATTTATAAGTAGTTCCGTCTTTTCTCCAGAATGCGAATGGTAAACATTTTGCTGAATGCGTTCAATAGGCGTAGCTTGAGGAGCTACTTCAATACTCAATGGATTAGCTAATATTTGTTTTGCAAGGCTAGCTATTGCCTTAGGCATCGTTGCAGAGAAAAGTAGTGACTGACGTGATTTGGATAGCTTATTTATAACTTTATTTATATCAGGTAAAAAACCCATATCTAACATACGGTCTGCTTCATCAAGAACAAAAAACTCTACTTTATCTAATCTAAGAAATTGCTGGTTAATTAAATCAAGCAAACGGCCCGGTGTAGCAATAACAATATCAACTCCGCGATTTAATGCTTTTACTTGTGGTTTTTGTGAAACGCCGCCATATATTAGTGCTTGTCTTAGGTGTAGGTATTTACCGTAAGCTTTACATTCCCGTCCAATCTGAATGGCTAACTCTCTTGTTGGAGCGAGAATTAAAGCTCGCGGACTAATTGACTCTGCACTTTTACGATTTTTATACAGTTTATGTAATATTGGTAAAGCAAAAGCTGCCGTCTTTCCTGTCCCTGTTTGTGCTATACCTAAAACATCCCTACCATTCATAAGCACAGGTATCGCCTTTGATTGAATCGGAGTAGGATTCTCATATTTTCTTTCATGTAATGCGCGTTGGATCGGTTTTGCTAAGCCGAGTTCAGAAAAGTGACTAATATACAATTAGATATCCTTACAGACCAAATAACATAGATCTTTTTGGACAGTTCTATTTTGTCGAACACTTCCTCGAGTTCAGACGTCATTAGAACGGTCTTTTTTAAGCATTTTCTCGAGAAATTGCGTAAAATATCTTTTAGGTTTCACGCTATCGCAAGAATTTTATGTTGGACGAATGATCCTTCCTAGCCATTATGTCAAGTAAATCAACTTTTTAAGCTAATTATAACATTCTATTATGCTAATATAAAAAGCTTATAAGGTAAGAAATTGTAAAAATTTATATATTTTTTTTACCTTAAGCTAGATTTTCTGTTAAAAATCGAGTTAAAGATGTATTTTAAATTTGACTTATAGGTATAAAAAAGAATCATATTGTTTATTGTCCGCAAGCCTCTGGAAATTAAGTATCTTTCAAGCTAAAATCCAAGCATATCGTTTGAGTAAGCGGACAGAAAAGATTCGTGATCTCGTGATTTGCCTTTCATGTTGGAGAATATCCAGCCGGTTTTATTTTTAGTTTTGACCGGACGAAATAAGGTTGAGGAGTAGCAGTGAGTATGTTGTCTAATAAAAAACAAGAATCAGTTCAGGGTCTATATAATCCATTGAACGAGCATGATTCCTGTGGTGTTGGATTTGTTGCCAATATTAAGGGGGAGCAGTCTCATGAGATTATACTCAATGGACTTAAAATTCTTGTTAACTTAGATCACCGTGGAGCTGTTGGTGACGATCCACTCGTTGGGGATGGTGCAGGCTGTTTAATTCAAATACCCGATGAACTCTTTCGAGACTGGGCTAATAATGAAGGACACACGCTACCTCAACCCGGGCACTATGCTGTTGCCATGTGTTTTCTTCCTCGTGATGATTCTGCTAGAGAAATTGCAATGGGTCATTTCGAAAAATTTATTACTGCTGAAGGACAAAAGCTATTAGCATGGCGAAATGTGCCAACTAATTTAGAAGGAATTGGAACAAGAGTACTTGAGTCTATGCCTAGCATTAATCAAGCAGTTATTGTTCGGGATCCGGATTTGACAGATCAGAATGCCTTTGAACGAAAGCTACTTGCCATTCGAAAGCAGACACTAAACAAAGCTAGAGAAATCGGTGGACATCTGTCTGACTTCTATATGCCATCATTTTCTTCACGAACCATAGTTTATAAAGGTTTATTGTTAGCTCGTCAGGTTGGAACTTTTTATGATGACCTGGCTAACCCTAAGACTAAATCAGCTCTTGCCTTGGTTCATCAGAGATTTTCAACCAATACCTTCCCCTCATGGCCATTAGCGCATCCTTACAGAATGATTGCACATAACGGTGAAATTAACACTGTGAGAGGTAATGTGAATTGGATGGCTGCGCGCCGTCATTCGATTTCAAGTGATTTATTAGGACCAGATTTAGATAAAATGTGGCCATTGGTTCCACATGGACAATCTGATACAGCATGCATAGATAATGCCTTAGAAATATTGGTGGCAGGTGGGTATTCATTAGCTCACGCTATGATGATGCTTATACCTGAAGCATGGGCAGGAAATCCATCTATGGACCCTAAACAACGTGCTTTTTACGAATATTATGCAGCTCTCATGGAGCCATGGGATGGGCCTGCTGCGATTGCTTTTACTGATGGTTTACAAATTGGAGCAACGCTGGACCGAAATGGGTTAAGACCAGCGAGATATGTGGTTACCGATGATGACCTAATAATAATGGCATCGGAGGTCGGAGTTCTGCCAGTAGCTGAAGAAAAAATTATTAAAAAATGGCGGTTACAGCCGGGTAAAATGCTATTAATTGATTTTGCTGAAGGGCGGATTATTGATGATAGTGAAATTAAACAACAGTTAGCTGATGAACATCCTTATCAAAAATGGCTAGATAACACTCAATTCCAACTCGAAGAATTAAAAAACACGAATAGTTCTAATGAAAATGATGAGTTAGAAGAAAATAACCTTAATGATAACTTAATGAAAAAACAGCAGTCATTCGGTTTTACGCAAGAAGATCTGCAGATGTTCTTAGAGCCAATGGCTTTGACTGGTGAAGACCCAATAGGTTCAATGGGTGTGGATACCCCTATTGCAGTGCTTTCTGGTCAACCGAAATTACTTTACAATTATTTTAAACAGAATTTTGCTCAGGTTACTAACCCACCTATAGATCCAATACGTGAAGAATTGGTAATGTCACTTGTAACCATGATTGGTCCTAGGCCAAACTTACTTGGGCACCATGCTGGAACCCATTATCGCCTAGAAGTCTCGCAACCAATTTTAACTAATCCCGACCTAGCCAAAGTACGAGCAATTTCAAGCCTGGTAGGCGATGCATTCCGTACACTTACAATTGACACTACATGGCCAGTAGCTGAAGGAAAAAATGGCTTACAAATTGCAGTAGATAGAATATGTCAAGAGGCAACTAACGCAGTCATATCTGGTTACAATATTCTAATACTATCTGATAGAGATGCTTCCTCTGAAAGAGTGGCCATGCCAGCATTACTAGCCACCGCCTCAGTACATCATCACCTAATTAAACAAGGCCTGAGAACCTCAACAGGCCTGGTTATTGAAACGGGTGAAGCTAGGGAGGTACACCACTTTTGCGTGCTTGCAGGTTATGGAGCTGAAGCTATCAATCCTTGGTTAGCGTTTGATACCCTCGAAGATATAAGGTTGAAACAAGAATTAGAACAGACTGATTCTGAAGTACAAAAAAATTATATTAAAGCTGTAAACAAGGGAATGCTTAAGGTTATGTCTAAGATGGGCATATCAACTTATCAATCGTATTGTGGAGCACAAATATTTGATTCTATTGGTTTATCAAGTGAATTTATAGAGTCATACTTTACTGGTACACCATCAACTATTGAGGGCGCAGGTATTGACGCCATAGCAATTGATGCAATGTCTCGTCATAATAATGCATGGGGAAATAACCCTATATATCAAAATATGCTTGATGTGGGCGGTGATTTAGCTTTTCGTTTAAGAGGTGAAGATCATGCCTGGACACCAGAAACCGTCACTGATTTACAACATGCAGTGCGTGGTAATCTCCCTGATAATTATAGAAAATTTGCAAATAGTATAAATAATCAAAGTAAACGCTTATTAACTATACGCGGACTAATGGAGTTTAAATTTTCTGACAAAGAGATTGCACTAGAAGAAGTTGAGCCAGCCAGTGAAATCGTAAAACGCTTTGCTACAGGAGCTATGAGCTTTGGATCAATAAGTAGAGAAGCTCATACAACACTCGCCATAGCTATGAATCGTATTGGTGGAAAATCTAATACTGGTGAAGGTGGTGAGGAAGTTGATAGATTTCTGACTCTACCTAATGGTGATTCTATGCGCTCTGCTATAAAACAAGTTGCTTCTGGAAGATTTGGGGTTACTACTGAATACTTAGTCAACGCTGATGATATCCAAATAAAAATGGCTCAAGGAGCTAAGCCTGGAGAAGGTGGTCAACTTCCCGGACACAAGGTGAATAAAAATATTGCAGCTGTCAGACATTCCACTCCCGGCGTTGGACTAATATCTCCCCCACCTCATCACGATATATATTCAATCGAAGACCTGGCGCAGCTTATACATGATTTAAAAAATGTAAATCCAAAAGCACGAGTATCGGTTAAATTGGTATCAGAAGTCGGAGTCGGTACTGTTGCTGCAGGGGTTAGTAAAGCAAGAGCAGATCATGTAACTATTTCAGGGTTTGAAGGAGGCACAGGAGCAAGCCCTTTAACCTCACTAACGCATGCAGGTTCGCCGTGGGAAATAGGTCTAGCAGAGACACAACAAACATTAGTGTTAAATGGTTTGCGCGGTCGGATTGCAGTGCAAGTTGATGGAGGTTTACGCACAGGTAGAGATGTAGTGATTGGAGCTTTACTAGGAGCAGATGAGTTTGGGTTCTCTACAGCACCTTTAATTGCCTCCGGATGTATTATGATGAGAAAATGTCATTTAAATACCTGTCCAGTTGGAGTTGCAACCCAGGACCCAATACTTCGCAAGCGTTTTACAGGAACCCCTGAGCATGTAATTAATTATTTCTTTTTTGTTGCAGAAGAAGTTAGAGAATTAATGGCTAAACTTGGGTTTAGTAGTTTTGATGAAATGATTGGCAAAGCTGATATGCTTGACATGCGAAAAAGTATTGAGCAATGGAAAGCTAAAGGTATTGACTTAACACGACTACTATACCAAGCCCCAGCAAAACCTGGAGTAGCTATATATAATTGCGAAACTCAGAATCATAATCTAGAAGAAGCTTTAGATAACGAATTAATTAAATTGTCTAGAGAAGCCCTGGAAAAGGGGCTACCAGTTAGTATTGAAAAAGATATTCAAAACACAAATAGAACTGTTGGCGCTACTCTTTCAGGAGAAGTAGCTAAAAAATACGGCCATGCAGGACTGCCTGAAAATACAATATCAATTCGCTTTTCAGGTAATGCAGGCGGGAGTTTCGGGGCATTTCTCGCTAGAGGAATAAGTCTTGAGTTATTTGGCGACGCTAACGACTATGTTGGTAAAGGGTTATCAGGTGGCCAAATTATAGTTCGCCAGCCATCTTCCGGTAAACGTTCTGCATCAGAAAATATTATAATCGGTAACACCGTGCTTTACGGAGCGATTGCAGGTGAAGCACATTTTGAGGGTATTGCTGGAGAGCGTTTTGCAGTGAGAAATTCTGGAGCTATAGCTGTAGTAGAAGGTGTTGGTGATCACGGTTGCGAATACATGACAGGTGGCGTAGTCGTTGTTCTAGGTGAGACGGGCCGGAATTTTGCAGCAGGAATGTCTGGAGGAATAGCTTACGTTTACGACCCTAATAATACATTTAAGGATGATTGCAATGTATCAATGGTTGAACTTGAATCGATAGCTCCAACTGACCATGAAATTTTAGATGGCCTCAAACCTCCTCAAGCATTCTCAATTAGTGCTGATGATAGTGGAATGGGCCATATGTTAAATTACGACGCTGAACGTCTCCATGTTTTAATAGAAAGACATCAAAGACTTACTAACAGTGTAAAAGCTACTAATCTACTCAACGACTGGGAGGTCACATTAACTAAATTTGTTAAGGTAATGCCAAAAGACTACCGACGCGCGCTTCTGGAATTACAGAATGAAGAGTCAGCGACTGTGGTTGCTGCTGAGTAGATAAATAGAAGCTAAGGAATAAGGTTATGGGAAAAAACACTGGTTTTTTGGAGTTTGAAAGACAAGATCGTACATATGAGTCCATAGATTCTAGACGAGAAACTTGGAAAGAGTTTATCAAACCATTACCAGAACCAGAATTAGAGCGCCAGGCCGCGCGTTGCATGGATTGCGGAATACCTTTCTGTCATAACGGTTGCCCAGTCAATAACCTAATACCAGATTGGAATGACTTAGTTTATAGAGATCATTGGAAAACAGCGCTGCAAACCCTGCATTCAACTAATAATTTCCCTGAGTTTACCGGACGCATCTGCCCAGCTCCGTGTGAGTCAGCTTGTACACTTAATATAGATGATTCCCCAGTAACTATAAAAACAATAGAATGCGCTATTGTAGACCGTGGTTGGCAGGAGGGCTGGATTAAACCTCAAGTTTCTGAAAAACGCACAGGCAAAAAAGTCGGTGTAATTGGTTCTGGACCGGCGGGCATGGCGTGCGCTCAACAGCTAAGTAGAGCCGGTCATGATGTTACTCTTTTCGAAAAAAATGATCGTATTGGTGGCCTAATGCGATACGGTATTCCTGACTTCAAAATGGAGAAATGGTTAATTGATCGCCGGGTAAATCAGATGAAAAATGAAGGTGTAGTATTTAGCACTAATATTGAAGTTGGCGTAGACGTTACTATTGAGAAATTGAGAGAGGAATTTGATGCATTGGTAATGTCCGGAGGTGCTGAAACTCCTCGTGACCTAGAAATTCCAGGACGAGAATTCGAGGGCATTCATTTTGCCATGGATTTTTTACTTCAACAGAACAAACGCGGTGCAGGCGATAGTGAAGATTTGGCTGCTCCTAAAGGAACAATTAGTGCAAAAGGTAAGAACGTTATAGTGATTGGAGGGGGTGACACGGGTAGTGACTGCATAGGCACCTCTGTAAGACATGGAGCTTCATCAATAACTCAACTTGAAATTATGCCTAAACCACCGATTAAAGAAGATAAATCAATGACTTGGCCAAACTGGCCACTAAAACTGCGTACTTCTTCATCTCAGGAAGAAGGATGCGAACGCGATTGGTCAGTAGTTACGAAGCAAGCTTTGGGATCCAACGGAAAAATTGAATCACTAGAATGTGTTCGTGTGGAGTGGGACTACGACAACGGAAAACCTCAAATGAAGGAAATAGAGGGAAGTAAATTTCAACTTAAAGCTGATCTGGTATTATTGGCAATGGGCTTCATCGGACCACGCACTAAAGGCATGTTAGAACAATCTGGAGTAGAGCTAGACAGTAGAGGAAATGTAGCAGCAGATACCAATCGATATGAAAGTTCGATTGACGGTGTATTTGCAGCAGGAGATATGAGAAGAGGCCAATCACTGGTTGTTTGGGCCATTAGAGAAGGACGACAATGTGCTCACGCTGTTGACGCCTATTTAATGGGGTCAAGTAATTTGCCAAAATAATTGTAGTTACAATTTATTAATAAAAAAAATAATATTTATTTGGCTAATTTAGTTGTTATTAAATAGATTTGAAATAAACCCCGGACGCTTCATGCGTTGAAAATATTTTTGATGATAGCTCTCCCCAATCCAAAATGTTTCAGCTTTCTCAATGGCTGTCCTAATATCTGTGCTGTATTTTTTTGAATTTTCTTGATCTTTCTTTGAATCATGAGCCTCAACATCTTGCTGTTTATCATGAAAAAATATAACTGATCTATATTGCGAGCCTATATCAGGTCCCTGACGGTTAAATTGGGTGGGATCATGCACACCCCAAAATACATTCAGTAAATATTCGTAAGAAACTTTTTCTGGGTCAAACTCTAGCTGAACAACCTCAGCGTGCCCTGTATTTCCTGTGCAGACTTCCTCATAAGTGGGTTCAGTTGTATGTCCCCCCATATAACCAACTTCAGTTTTAATAATACCCTTGATTTCATCATAAACTTGCTGAGGGTGCCAAAAACATCCAGCCCCAAACGTTGCTTTTACCATTGTCTATCCCTTTTAACTTTATTTCATTATTAACCACTTAAAGAATGTAAATAATAGAAAAGAATTTATAGTTCTGATTTTTTATATTAATTAGAATATATATTTTAGGATATCTATAACTTCTCCAATATATATTCTATTTAATATCATAAGCTATTTAATATATCTGCATATTCCTACTTAAAGGGTGATACTAAAGAAATATTGTAATGATTTATTAAAACTAATAGCCTCACATAGTTTATTCATCTTATATGTATTGTGAAGTATAAGGTTATAAACCTTATAAATATGAATATAAATATCCATGACAAAGTCCGATAGAGTCAAAAAAGAAAAGAAAGATAAAGTAAGCCACACAGGACTAGTGGCTTTAAAACAAGCTATCTTAACTTTGCCGACATGTCCTGGTGTTTACCGTATGTTAAATAAAAATGGAGAGGTCCTTTACGTTGGTAAAGCCCGTAACCTCAAACGTAGAGTTGCAAGCTATACCAATCTATCCAACCTTACACTGCGTCTACAGAAAATGGTTGTACAAACAACAAAATTAGAAGTTATTACAACACACACTGAAGCTGAAGCACTATTACTTGAATCTAATCTGATCAAGCGGCTAACACCTCGTTATAATGTACTATTAAGAGATGATAAAAGTTTTCCCTATATTTTATTAACATCTAAACTTAATGGAAAGACACTAAGAACTGGTGCACCTAGTGGTAATAAAATAAATAGAACAAAAGTTAAGAAGAATTCTTCTTTGTCTAAGTCAATGATAAACCCAAATGACTGGATTGGTATAACTAAATATCGTGGAGCTAAAACTATAAAGGGTGAATATTACGGCCCCTTTGCATCAGCGGGAGCCGTTAATCGGACTTTAAATTCACTCGAACGCGCCTTTCTGCTTCGCAGTTGTTCAGACAGTGTATTTTCTGGACGATCAAGGGCATGCTTAAAGTATCAATTAAAGCGTTGTAGTGCACCTTGCGTTGGCCATATATCCGCAGAAGACTATACAAAGCTTGTAAAACAAGCGCGAATATTTCTTGGTGGTCAGTCTCGCGCAGTGCAAGAAAGTATTGCAGAAGAAATGTACGCCGCTAGTAAAAACCTAGAATTTGAAGCAGCTGGTCGTGCTCGTGATCGCATTCGCGCGTTAACCCAAATACAGTCTCACCAAGATATCAATGTAGAAGATATTAGACTACCCGAGGCAGATATAATAGCTGCATGGAAAACAGCAGGACAGACTTGTATACAGGTGTTTTTTTATAGAGGGGGACGCAACTATGGCAATCATGCTTACTTTCCGCGACATGATAAATTCTTGGGTGTAGAAGAAGTACTTACCGCTTTCATCGGACAATTTTACGAAGATAAATCACCGCCGCGATTATTACTTCTTAGCCACAAGCCAATAGATGAAGACTTGCTTTCGTTGGCCCTTACAGTTCGTGCCAAACAAAAAGTTAAAATATCAGTTCCTTTACGAGGCTATCGTCGAAAGCTCCTACACCATGCTTTAGATAATGCTAAAGAAGCCTTAAAACGGAAATTAGCTGAAACAGCCACAAACCAAGAGCTAATCAAAAAAACTGCTAAACTATTTAACCTTACTATACCACTAAAAAGAATTGAAGTTTACGACAACTCACATGTTGGAGGTCAACATGCAATCGGAGCTATGATAGTTGCTGGTTCTGAGGGCTTTATAAAAACTGCTTATCGTAAATTTAATATGCGAGGACACATTAAAGGAAATGATTTAAACTACTCACCTGGTGATGATTATGGCATGATGAATGAAATGCTATCACGGCGTTTTTCACGTGCCATTAAAGAAGACCCTGAAAAAATTTCAGGACAATGGCCGCAACTGCTGCTTATAGATGGCGGATTAGGTCAATTAAAGGCAGCAACAGCTGTATTAGATAGGTTGAATATTAAAGATATTACTATAGCAGCCATTGCAAAAGGTCCAGACCGTAATGCTGGACAAGAAAAGTTTTTTACTAATGATAAAAAGCCATTTTATCTTACAAACGATGATTCACTATTATACTATCTACAAAGGCTACGAGATGAAGCGCATCGTTTTGCCATAGGCTCTCACCGATCGAAACGTTCAAAAGCAATTAGTAAAAACCCACTCGACGATATAAATGGTATAGGCGCTAAAAGAAAGAAAGCTTTACTAAATCACTTTGGTTCTGCCCGATCAGTTGCAAGAGCAGGGCTTTTAGATCTAGAAGAGGTTGATGGTATTAGTACTGCAGTAGCACATATCGTATATAATCACTTTAATACTAACGCTTGAGTTATTTAATGAGTATACCAAACATTCTAACGCTACTCAGGATCGCTTTAATCCCAATAATTTTAGTACTACTAATTAATGGAAGCTCACAAATAGAAGTATTCTGGGCTTTCATGTTATTTGTTATTTCAGCTTTAACTGATTTTTTTGATGGCTGGCTAGCCAGAAAATTGAAGCAAGAGAGTGACTTTGGTCGACTATTTGATCCAATAGCAGATAAAATGCTGATAATAGCAGTTTATTTTGCATTAGTTGGCATTCAGGTAATTGCAGGATGGAATATATTAGCGGTTATTTTAATTGTTAGCCGGGAATTATTGGTTTCTGCACTTCGAGAATATCTTGCTGAAAGAAATGTCACAATGCCCCCCAGCCAACAATCTAAGTATAAAACTGCGTTACAACTCATTGTCACCGCAGCACTAATAATTAGCCCAATGTTTAATGAAAACTTCTTAAATTATACCTTATTATCACTTTGGATTGTAGCGGCATTTACTATTTTCACGGGTTTTAATTATTTGTTGAATTCTAAAAAGCATATTAGTTTCTTAACTAATAATGCTAAGGAATAAGTATATGCACATTATTGGCTTAGCAGGGTGGAGTGGAAGTGGAAAAACCACTCTGCTTGTCAAGCTAATTTCATACATAACAGAACTTGGCTATACTGTATCAACAATTAAACATGCTCACCATGGTTTTGAAATTGACAAGCCTGGTAAAGATTCGTATCGGCATCGTAGCTCTGGAGCTAAAGAAGTTTTGGTTGCTTCATCAAATCGCTGGGCACTTATGCATGAATTAGCTGATGAGTCAGAACCAAGCTTAAAACTTCTACTTGATCATATGTCTGATGTAGATTTAGTAATAGTTGAAGGCTATAAAAATCAAGTTCTAAATAAAATCGAGATAAATAGATCCACTATTAATAAACCTCTGATTGCCGGTACAGATAATTCAGTAATTGCCATCGCATCTGATAAATCGACAAAAAACATAGAAAACCTTGGATTACCTGTTCTAAACTTAGACGATACAAGGGAAATTGCGCATTTTATACTTTCATTTTTTAGTCTCACCAACCACCTTACTGAAGAAAAAGTTTAGGCTAACCTCATGGTACAACTGCGTGATGATTGTTTTAATAACGACGGAAAATTACTTCAGGCAAACGAAGCAATCGAGATTCTATTAAATTGTGTTCATCCTATAATCAACACGGAGGTTAAAGAATTGCGTCATTCTTTAGGACGCATAATAGCAGAGGATATTATTTCTAAAATGAATGTACCTCCACATGATAATTCAGCTGTGGATGGTTTTGCAGTGTTCTATGATGATCTTTCACAAGAAAATGATACCAAGCTTATAGTAGGCGGACGGGCAACAGCCGGCCATCCGTTACCCCGAATACAAAAATGTGGAGAAGCCATACGTATATTTACTGGAGCACAAATGCCCAAAGGCAAAGTTGAATCACCAGATACAGTTTTAATGCAAGAAGACTGCAAAATTGAGACTATAAATAATATAGAAAATGTAATCATACCGCCTGGAATCCAAAAGGGAGCAAATACTAGATATCGTGGAGAAGATATCAGTGAAGGTTCAAAAGTATTGAATTTGGGAACAAAATTGAGGCCACAAGAAGTTGGCTTAGCTGCTTCACTTGGTTTAACTTCATTAAAGGTTTTTCGTAAATTACGAGTTGCTATTATATCCACTGGAGACGAATTATTTGAGCCTGGTGTTACGCTACCAACAGGAGGCATCTATGATTCTAATCGCTATAGCTTATTAGCCTTAATTGATAGCCTTGGTTGCGAGGTAACAGATCTCGGAATATTACCAGATAGTAAATCAGCGATAAGAGAGACTCTAAACTCAGCCGCTCTTAATCATGACGCAATTATTACATCTGCAGGCGTATCAGTCGGCGATGAAGATCACTTGCGCTCTGCTGTATTGGATCTTGGCCATCTACACTTCTGGAAATTAGCTATTAAACCAGGTAGACCTGTGGCTTTTGGCCAAATTGGACGTACGGCCTTTATAGGTCTACCTGGTAACCCTGTCGCTATGATGATTACCTTCCTACTTATAGCGAGGCCCGCCCTATTAAAACTCTCCGGTGCAATAGACGTCTTGCCTAGATTATATAAGGTTCAATCAGGGTTTGATTATAAGAAAAAACTCTTCCGCAGAGAATATGTCCGGGTTAGTCTGACTATAGATAATACCGGCGAACTAGTAGCCAACAAATTTCCACGAGATGGGGCTGGAATTCTTTCTTCTTTAGTTGAATCTGAAGGAATTATTGAATTATCTGAAGAAACAACCCAATTAAAAAAAGGCGAAATGGTTAAATTTCTTCCATTTAGAGGAGTAAGCTAATGAAAGTTCTATATTTTGCATGGCTTAGAGAGCGTATTGGGGCTTCAATGGATGAATTTGACCTACCAGAAGAAGTACGTACTGTAGGAGAATTAGTAGATTATTTAAAAACTAAAGGAGAAAACTATTCAGAGGCTTTCAGCCATAAAAAAGTTATTCGAGCGGCAGTAAACCTTGAATACGTATCCTTCGACTATAAACTCATTAACAAAGATGAAATAGCTTTTTTTCCTCCTGTTACGGGAGGTTAAGAAGATTTAAATAATGATAAAGATTCAAAAAGAAGATTTTAACGTTTCCACAGAGCTAAAAACCCTTACATCAGGTAATGTAAAAATCGGAGGAGTAGCTAGCTTTATAGGTTTAGTAAGAGACCTAGTTTCGCCTGAAAAAAACGAGCAGACTCTGAAATACATGACACTAGAGCATTACCCTAAAATGACAGAGAGAAAACTTAAACAAATAGAATCTCAAGCCATAGGTCGATGGCCGCTTGAAGCAAGTCTTATAATTCATAGATATGGAAAACTAAAACCCGGCGATCAAATAGTTTTGGTTGCCTGCGCTTCAATGCACCGACAGGCAGCTTTTGAATCATGTAGCTTTCTAATGGATTGGTTGAAAACTAATGCTCCATTTTGGAAATTAGAGGAAACAGCTAAGAGCAAAATTTGGGTTGAAGAACGCAGTGATGATTATCTAGCAGCTTCAAAATGGAATAAAAAAAGTAAATAACTTATAAAAGTTTTATAGAAATAAGCATTTAATCGAATACTTATTTCTATTCAGCTGCTTCTGCTATGGGACGTCCATTTACTAGATCATCATAATCGTTCATTAGCGTTTTTGTAATAGTACCAACTTCAAAATAATATTCGTCAGCTATGTTTGAGATAGGAGTAACCTCAGCAGCCGTTCCAGTAACAAACATCTCAGTTGCTTTACCAAGCTCCTCAGGAAATATTGCTCGCTCAATTACTTCATAGCCGCGATTCTGCGCCAGCTTTATAACGGATCTACGGGTTATACCATCAAGAAAACAATCCGGCGTTGGTGTATTAATTTTACCATCTATTACTAAAAATAAATTTGCGCCCGTTGTTTCAGCTAACTGTCCCCGCCAATCGAGCATTAAGGCATCAGAGCTACCTTTCGCTTCAGCTGCATGCTTTGAAAGCGTGCATATCATATATAAACCAGCTGCCTTAGCATGAACAGGAGCCGTTAGAGGGTCAGGCCTACGATATGGCGCCCAATCTAAACTAATTCCCTTCATTCGAGCCTCTGGAGTAAAATAAGCCGGCCACTGCCAAGCAGCAATTGCAACATTAATTTTACAAGCTTGAGCTGAAACTCCCATCTGCTCCGGCCCTCGCCAAGCAATTGGGCGGATATATGCCTCACTGGCTCCGGTAGTGTTGAATGTTTCACGACAAGCATCATCAAGTTCAGAGACACTATACGGAATTTCAAACCCAAGCATCTCAGCTGAATTATGAAGTCTTTCATTATGAGCTGATAATTCAAATATATTGCCATTATAAGCACGCATACCCTCGAATACACTTGAGGCGTAATGTAAGGCATGACTTAAAACATGTAACTTCGCATCTCGCCAGGGCACGACCCGTCCGTTGAGCCAGATAACCCCATCACGATCATCATAAGGCACTTCATCCATTTAACAAACCTTTAACATATTAATTCGTTTAAGTTATTATTTATGATATTTTATTATTACTTAGACTTGATTAATGTAACATTGCAAGTTATTTATGTCAATATGACTGACCTTAATTCTGAGAATCTACCTATTATTAAAGAAGAGGAATTGCGTCTAGGAATTGAGCTATTGTTTTACGCCTATCGCGATTTTACCTCTGAACCAGATGCCATTTTAGCCAAGTGGGGTTTTGGCAGAGCGCACCATAGGGTGATCTATTTTGTTGGTCGTAATCCAAATATTACCGTAACAGAGCTTTTAGTAATTTTAAAAATTACTAAACAAAGCCTCTCAAGAGTATTGGGAAAGCTAATCGAGGACGAATTTATCAACCAGCGAGCAGATCCATCTGACCGGCGCAGAAAATTGATGACCTTAACTGAAAAAGGATCTGAATTAGAACGTGAACTAACCAATACACAAATTCAAAGGTTTACCCGAGCTTATAGAGAAACAGGTATTGAAGCAGTCGAAGGTTTTCGTAGAGTGTTAAGTAGCATTATGAATCCAGAAGATAGATCTCTAGTGCGACCAAAAAATACAACAAGAAATAACCTAATTTAGTACCCTAGCCGTTAAGCTCCAATTATTGCAATATTACTTGATTGACTCTAAGTTTGAATAATAGCAAAGCACATAAAGATATATGGAAGACATTCCACACATTCTAGTTGTAGATGATGATAATCGACTACGTGAACTCTTGCGCAAATTTTTAACTGAAAACGACTTCAGAGTTACATCATCAGCTAACGCAGCTGAAGCAAGAAATATACTTAGATCGCTAGAATTTGATCTATTAGTATTAGATATCATGATGCCGGGAGAATCTGGACTTGAACTCACCAGTGTATTACGCGAAACCAGCAGAGTTCCTATTTTATTACTTACCGCTATGGGTGAATCTGAGCACCGTATTGATGGATTAGAAAGAGGAGCCGACGATTATTTAGCAAAGCCATTTGAGCCCAGAGAACTCTTAGCTCGTATACGTTCAATACTGCGGAGGGTATCACCACAGGTAGGCAAAACTCTTATAATATTAGGAAAGTATCAATATGATCCTCTACGTCAACAGTTACTTGGTCCTGATGGACCTATAAAATTAACTAATGCAGAGGCTAGATTACTACAGGTGCTTGTCGCTAACCCTGGAAGCCCTATTAGTCGAGAATCTTTGCAAGAAAAAAGTCAACTAAGAGGCAGTATACGTGCGGTAGATGTACAAGTAACACGTCTACGTAGAAAAATAGAACCAAACCCGAAGATGCCACGTTACCTACAAACGATTCGTGGACAAGGTTATGTGCTATGGCCAGATTAAGAAAATATATTATCTTTTTTAGGTCATTCAGACTAGGCATAAAACGGGCATTGCCTCGAGGTTTATTAGGCCGTTCTTTATTAATCATCATAGTGCCATTGGTCATTCTTCAGGTGGTTAGCGGAATTGTTTTCTATGATCGACATTGGGCAAATGTTAGTCGTCATCGCGCAGATGCGCTGGCGGGTGATGTCGCCATAATTATGGAATTACTGAGACAAAAAAATAATATTAATCAGGAAGAAGCACTTTTTGATATGGCTCATAGAGCGTTAGATTTGACGGTTCGATATGAAAAAGAGGGTATTCTTACAAATGAATTAATAGCCCCTAGGGGTAATCTTGAAAAAACTCTAGGTCGTTCTCTAAAGCAAATTGTACAACGACCGTTCCTCATTGATTCAAATACACAACCGCAACGTGTTTTAATAGCTATACAACTACCTAAGGGTATTCTTTACGTTTCAGCAAATGCTGAAAGACTTATTAGCTCAACAACAAAAATATTCATAATGTGGATGATAGGTACATCTCTAATTTTATTTGGTGTAGCAACTATTTTTATGCGCAACCAAGTAAGCCCTTTGAAAAGACTTGCTTCGGCTGCTGATAATTTTGGTAAAGGCAGAGACACGCCAAACTTTAGTCCCTCGGGTGCCAGTGAAGTTCGACAAGCAGCATCAGCTTTTATGTCTATGCGGGATAGGATACAAAGGCAGATACAACAACGAACTGAAATGTTAGCAGGAGTAAGTCATGACTTACGCACCCCACTAACACGGATGAAACTACAATTAGCTATGTTGAAAGATATTACAGAAATAGATGAACTTAACTCTGATGTTGCTGCCATGGAAAGCATGATAGAGGGGTACTTAAATTTTGCTCGAGGTGAAGGTAGCGAACAACCCACCCCTACCGATGCTAAAATACTTTTAAGTGAAGTGATTCACGATGCCAAACGAAAAAGTATTAAAATTTCATTTGATATGCCTGAGACAGTCAATCTACCCTTAGCGCCTAATGCAATTAAACGTTTACTAACAAACCTTATTGATAATGCAGCCAGGCATGGGGATTCTGTTCTAGTTTCCGCACAAAGAAAAGGTAGCGTTCTTGAGCTATTAGTTGAAGACGACGGCCCAGGAATACCTGAACACATGAGAGAAGATGTGTTTCGTCCATTTTTTAGGCTTGATGAATCCCGAAACGTTGCGACCGGTGGAACGGGGTTGGGGTTATCAATAGCTCGGGATATAGTACAAACGCACGGAGGAGATATCCGTCTAGATAGTTCTGTATTGGGAGGACTAAAAGCGATAATCAGTCTTCCTATATAACTAAACAATTTTGTTTCTAAAATAATTGTCCGCCATTAGGTATTATCTGATCGACGCCTATAAGAACTACTTCTCCCTCTGAATCAGGAAACCCGAGCAAAAGTACTTCCGACATAAAGTTACCTATTTGTTTAGGCAAAAAGTTCATAACTCCAGCAACCTGTTTTCCTAAAAGACCTTCGGGTTCGTAGTGGGCAGTAATTTGAGCAGATGTTTTTCTTATTCCCACATCAGAACCAAAGTCTACCCAAATTTTATAAGCAGGCTTCAACGCCTCAGGAAAACATTTTACCTCAACAATTGTTCCAATACGGATTTCTACTTTTGAAAAATCCTCAAATGAAATAGTCATATAAAAAACAGCCTTGATAAGCGTATTAAATATTAATAGTTTAGAACCAATAGACTTATATTACGCTAGCTCGCGCGATCTTATAGTAGCCTCAGATATTGCCTTAGTGAGAAGGGAAGTCATACCATTTGAGCCCATCAGCACTTCTAATGCCGCTGCTGTTGTACCTCCTGGGCTAGTAACTTTTTCACGCAAAGTAGATGCAGAATCTTCTGTCTGAGATAACAGCTCACCACTACCTATAACTGTAGCTCTTGCTAATTTCATGGCCATATCTGCTGATAACCCTGCAGCTTGACCGGCTGAGGCCATAGCTTCTACTAAATAGAATACATATGCAGGACCGCTTCCTGAAAGGCCAGTGACCGCATCCATCAGAGCTTCGTCATTAATCCAGGTAACCTCACCAACTGATTCCATTAATTTTGAAGAAAAAGCTTTCTGCTTCTGGGAAACGTTATCATTTGCACAAAGCACAGTAATACCTTTATGAACTGCAGCAGGAGTGTTAGGCATAGCTCTAACGATAGCACCTCCAAAAAGAGAAGAAGCAAAATAACTTATAGGTTTTCCTGCTGCTATCGATAAAAATAGGGTGTTCTTATTAATGAATCTAGCATAATCTGCTACAACTTCATCCATTAGTTGGGGCTTAACAGCAAAAACAACAACCGACGGTTTGTAATCAACAGGTAAAGATGATACCTCCGAGTACAAATATACATCTTCTGGTAAATCAACTTTAGCTGGTTCTACGACAGATATATGATCATATGCTTTTTGGCTCAACCAGCCATTTAGCAATGAGCTTCCCATCTTACCACATCCAACTAATAATATTTGTTTTCTCTCGGTCATTTCCATCTACTAATAAACAATATAAAGAGTTTTAATCAGGCCTCGCCCACGGTTTCAAATACAACTGTAGCAATTGCATCTGCTGGAGATTGCCCTCCCCATACCACATATTGAAATGCAGGATAAAAACGATCTATTTCAAAGAGCGCTATATCAACGAGATCTTCAATTTGCTCTGCCGATAAACCACCCCCACGCAACAATAATGTATGACGGAATGATGGGGTTCCATTAAGTAAGCCAATATCAAAATGACCAACTCCTAAACGATCATTAAGTATTGCCAAAAGCTCATGCACTGAAGACCTTCGTTCCTTAGGGGCTCGAATATCCAGAGAACATATTATCTGCAAAGCACCCAAATCGTTCATCCAATTAAACATAATGTCGTAGCTACTCCAACGACCAGTTACCTGAGCGAACAACTCATCACTTTCTGGCCTTTCAAGGGGCCAATCGCGTACAGCAATAGTAGTTTCCACAAGATCTAATGGATGATCATTTTGGTGGACGAAACCACTGATAACGGCAGCCATTCACTAGCCTCCTATGTATTGTTGACATACTTTTTAGATAGTTTACGCACATATTCAATATCAACTATAAAACACAAAATATTGTGTAAATATTGCCACTTAACACTACCAGATGTAAAATGTCATGAAATCTTATTGCGCCGCAATAGTAAAACCTGTGGGAAAGTTTAATCAAATTGTATAATATAAAATGATTTCTGTTAAAAAAATGATCTTTTTTT
>Ga0114933_10002159_pt1 | contig 20817 bp, 28 predicted proteins | sample 4SBtaG_FD_89691 | JGI IMG/M metagenome (GOLD analysis project Ga0114933, IMG submission 89691) | Deep subsurface microbial communities from Kolumbo volcano to uncover new lineages of life (NeLLi) - 4SBTROV12_W25 metaG | ecosystem: Environmental > Aquatic > Marine > Volcanic | place: Kolumbo... | reverse complement strand
ATCATCTGACCTTCAGGCCAAACAATTTGTGGCATATTCAAAACTACATCAATTTCTGTTAATGTAATTTCATTATTCTCAGCTGCTTCCATTACCATTGCTTCTGAATCAAGTACTCTTGGAGAAGCATCCTCATTCCACATTACGTGAACATGAGAAGTCAATGCACTATACACATCTGCTTGTGCAGGAGTGCTAGTGAACACTTGACTTTGGTATCCATGTATACCATCGCCTTCAATGCCGTTGGTAAACAAGTATACTGTTGATAGTGCTTCTTCAGGAGTGTTCTTCAATAAAGGAGCAAGTTCTACTTGCCATCCTTGATTAGCAGTAATTATGTCTGCATGTGTAGGATCACTAGAATCAGTGATGATATAATAAACATCTTCACCGTTGTAGAATCCTTGATGCATAGGAATTGTTGCTGGAACATTTGCTCTTGATAATCTAAGTACAGAACCCAAGTCTGCTTCAGTTTCGTCCATAGTTTCTTCCATGTGTTCTTCTTCATGGGTTTCTTCCATGGTGTCATCCATAGTTTCTTCCATGTGTTCTTCTTCATGGGTTTCTTCCATGATTTCTTCAACCGGAGCTACAGGAACGACACGGCTACCTTGTTCTGCTTGCCAAGCGGCTTTACCGCCAGGATAGTTCGAACAAAGATCCAATCCACAAATACCAGTACTTGAACCATATTGAGAGGTTCCAGTACCTTTGCTTTTGAGGGCTTCAGCATCTGAGAAATAATCTGTCGTCATACCTGCTGTAAACAAGGGTAAAATTGCAAGGAGTGCAATGTATCTTAGACTCTTGTTCATATGTGAAAACTATGATTTTTGTTTAAAAGAATTTGTCCAAATCAGACATTTATCATGCAAGTTCTGAAAATCTATTTCCCACATAATCCCAATTGACCACATTCCACCAAGCTTCAACATAAGCAGGTCTTTTGTTTTGATACTGCAAATAATATGCATGCTCCCAAACATCCAAACCAAGTAATGGGAATTTTCCTAGAGTCCAGGGGCTAGTTTGATTTTCAGTAGTTATGATTTCAATTTTATGGTATGTAGAATTAAAAACTAACCAACACCAACCACTACCTTGAATAGCAATCGCTTTTTCAGAAAATATTTTTTTGAAGTTCTCAAAATTATCAAAATAAACATCAATCTGGTCAGCTATTTGACCAGATGGTTTTCCATCACCATTAGGAGTCATAGTTTCCCAAAATAATCTATGATTTTCAAAACCACCACCAAAAAAATTGATTGCACTTCGCCCAGATTCTGGAATAGACTTAAGGTCAGAGAGAACAGATGAAATGTATTGGGGATGAGAAGCACTTCCTACATCAGCAAGAGATTTGTTTAATCCATCAACATATGCCTGATGATGTTTTTGATGATGAATTTTCATTGTTTCTGTATCGATGAATGGTTCTAGTTCATCATACCCATAAGGGAGTCTTGGAAGTTCGTATAGAACCATGAGTCAATTCTAAATAATCCACATATATTCTTCAAGAACTAAAATTCAATCTAGTGCAAAGAATGATAAATCTTAACGGAGTATTAGCAGTATGAGAAAATTAGGTACTATTGATTTAGAAATTTTACATTTAGCAATTAATGAAAATGGGACATTTAATGAAAACAATCTAGAAAATTCAGAATTAAAGAGACTCGGAGTAGGCAAAATTTTAGATTCTCTTGCAACTCTAAAAGATAGAAAAATGCTATCATTGAACAAGGATGGTTCATTTTCAATTACAGATTTAGCAAGAGAAATTCTATGGAGTAAAAATATCCCATCATGGGCTAAAATATTACGATTATTACAAATCAAATCTTGCAATATGGAACAAATTGAAGATATACTAAAAATATCAAAAAACGAACTATCTGAAGAGATTGACAAATTGAGAAAGAGTCAATTTGTGTTAATGTCTCCACAAAGATTAGAAGATAAACTAGTCAAAGTTTTTGAAATTCTTCCAGAAGGGATTACAAAGATTGACAAGACAGAAACAGAAGGATTCGAGAATACAGCATATGGCGAATTGAAACCAGAGATTGAAATTCTAAGTATTGTTGATGAAGTCATTAAAAATATTCAAGAATCAGATTTAGAACAGACAAAAAAAGAATCAATAAATAAAAAATTATCCAAATTAAAAGACAAATTAGAAATTTAGTTATTTTGCGCGAATCTTATCTTGGATTTGTGCTAAAATAAGTTCAGCCTTATCTTTATTTTCATAGTTTTCTGCAGTTTCATCCATGATTTCATCAATTTCATAGCTTTTATCTACCAAAATATTTGCAACATGATCATCAAGAGTGCCATTTCCAATTAGATAATATGCAAAGACAGTATTTTTCTGGCCTATTCTATGCAATCTATCTTCAGCTTGCCTATGAATAGCAGGACTCCAATCAAGTTCTGCAAAAATTACATATTTTGCCCTAGTCAAATTGATACCTACATTTCCAGCCCTAATTCCTGCAATCATTAATTTTGATTCACCTTTTTGGAATTTGTCTATTTGATCTTGACGGATATTGTCGGATTGTCCACCAATAATAGATACAGGTGAGAATTCTTGGAGACTTTCATGAAGTAATTTATGAATTACCTTATGATGACAGAATACAACCACACTTTCTTCAATTTCCATAATGTTTTTTACAAAATTAATAACATGTGGGAGTTTTGCAATGCCAGCAATTTGTCTTTCACTTTGTATTGCTCTATGATAAGATGCTGATTTAGAAAATTCAGTTTCAGCATCTTTTTGTTCAGCTTCAACTTTCTTCCAAATTTTATCTAATTCTTCAAGATAATAGTCAGTATCTGCTGCAATTACTTCTTTATACCGAACCTTATCTTTTAGTTCTTTTAACACATCTGCTTTTTTTCTTCTTAACATGACATGTTTTTGCAATTCATTTCTAAGTGATGCACGCTTGTTTTCTAAAACAATTGCTTTGCCTTTTTCATTAACATAACAAAAGTATTCACAAAATTCCTTAAAGCTCCCAAGTAAACCAGGTTTAATGATATCAATAATTGGCCATATTTCAGAACCACGATTATAGATTGGAGTTCCTGAAAGTCCTATTCTGTACAGAATAGAAGGAAGTGCTGCTAATTTTTTTACTGCTTTGTATTTTTGAGTAGTTTTTGACCTAAGATTATGTACTTCATCACAAACTATTGTTTTTAATCCCAATTTTGACAAGTCATCATTTCTTTTGAAAAGTAATTCATAATTAATTATGTAAATATCAGTTTTAGGAAGTTCTTTAGATTTACCAGTTCTAATAATTGTGACACTGGGAGATTCCGATTCAATAATTCGCCCATTCCTACTTTTCTTCTTTAGGAATTTTTCAATTTCACGTTCCCAATTGTTCAATGTAACTAGAGGAGCAACAACTAGAATTGGAAATGTTTGTTTTTCCGTTGCAGCATAAGACAATGTTTGCACAGTTTTTCCAAGACCCATCTCATCAGCCAATAGAGCATTTCCAGAAGATTTTAACAAAAAATCTAATCCTTCTTTCTGAAAATTTAATAATTTCCCTCTAAACTGTTCACCAGTTTTTGCTCGTTTCAATTTCAGTTTGATTGGAGGCAAAGTAGGTTTTGGAGCATAGGTTTTTACAATTTTTCTTTGCCAAGTTGATTTTGATAAAATCTCTAATGGGTATCTATCCATGATTAATTTTAGTTGTTTTACAGTTTCAGTACTATCAGGGATAATGATTTCATTGACATTTTCACCATACCAAGCCTCGGAAACCAATCTAGAGATCATACTTACTGCACGATCACCAGTTACTTTCCAACTCCATATTTTAGAATATTTGTCAAGCACATATTCGAGTGTACCAATGTTTTCCATGGATGTTTCCATAATTTGAGGACAGAAAGTTTTTTTGCCTTATGAATCTTCATGTTTTTTTCGATCATTAAAAAGCAAAGCAAAAATCTACAAGAGTTAAAATATGATAATAGTTTCTACTTTTGGACAAAATATTTAGTATAGATATTCAGGCTCAAAATGGTATCAAATTATCAATAATTAGGATTTATGAAAACCAAAAAAATCAAAATTACCATCAAAGGATCTAAAAAATTACCCATACAAAATTAAAAAGAAAATTTCAGATTTCCAAATCAAATAATGTTTTGATAAGATTGAAATTAATTTGTCATTAATTTATTTTTAAAATTACTAGAAAATATAGATCAAAAAAATCAAACAGTGAATTTTCAATATACGTTTAAAGTTCATTAGATTTTAGAATCAATATGGAATTTATTCAAAATGAAGAGCCAAGTGTTAAAAAACCAATTATGATTGCAGCGATGCAAGATATGGGAAATGTAGGTAGCATAGTAGTAAATTTCATAAACGATTCACTTAGAACTAAAACATTTAGAACAGCAAAGACACAATTTCCAACATATATTGTTGACAGAGGTGGATACATTGATCTTCCAGATAAAAATTGGGAATACAAATACACGGATGATTTGGTGATGTTTGGAGGAGGGAAAGGGCAACCTCAAAACAATAATGACCTAAATGAGTTATGTCAGGATGTTATTAAAACTGCAAAAAAGTACTCTGTAAAATTCATCTATACATTGGGCGGTTTTCATACCAATAGAGTAATCGACAACAAACCAAAAACATACATCACTACAACATCCAAAGAATTAACAAAACAAATGGAGGGATTAGATGTGGAAACCACTCCTCAAAAATCTCTCATTACAGGATTTAACGGGTTAATCTTAGGATTTGCAAAGATGAATGACATTCAGGGAATTGGGATGTATGGAGAACTTAATGAGCCTGAAATCCCTCAATATAGATCAGGAATAAGCATTATCAAAACACTTGAAAAATTAACATATAGAAAATTAGGAGATACAAGTCAATTAGAAATAATGGCTCAAGAAATCGAAAGGAAATTTAAAAATTAATCCTTATGAGTTGTCCCAACTTCATGAGGTTCAGTATTTTCATCATGACAATCACAACTACAAAGATGAGTCTTATGATTATTCATACAATCAATACATTCAAAATGTTTTCGGGTTTCACAAGCTGCACAAATCATCTTAAAAATACTAAACAGTGGGAGGATTTGAATTTTTTCTCTGGATTAGCCCTAATATCCCACTTCACTTCTTTCAAGTAGACTATCAGTTAGATCCACATAGCCTTGTGGATCAAGTTCTTTTGCAAATCCCTTGTCAATATTTATCAAATAAATCGAGTGAAGATGAGCATTAAGAATATCATCATATTCAATTGGAGGATTTTTGTAATAACGATCACATAGATCTTTAATTTTTTGCACATCCTCTTTTTTTCGAGCATTTGGAGGCAATAGAAAAATTTTAGAAATTGGTAAGATTCCAACCACAGGAGTTGCCAATGAAAATTTGGAGCAATGCTGACTATATCGAGCAATTTTACTCATTATTCTTGCAGAGAAATAATCGATTGTGTCCATCGCATGTTCAGGAGGAGTAAAACCGGTTTCAATTTCAATAATGGTATTACCGCCTCCTTTTTTTGCATAAAGATCACATACCAAAATATCAGACACGTCTTTTTCAACTTCAACATAATATCCTCTAGAAATCAAACTGCTTGCACAGATTAATTCTAAAATAGAATGATTGATTTTAACTAAATTTTTCTTATACATTTCAATTAACTGATTTCGAACATTGTTTAATTTCGATACGTCATTTTCTTTAAGATTCTCTGAGAGTTTCTCTGTCATATGAAACACATCATCTCGGAATTTTTCCAAATCCATGATTTAAGATAGGATGATTCTCGGGGTTTAAGAATTAGTAGGGTTAGAAACATGACAAAGTCTAGAGGCTGAAATGAATCAAATTGACTCAATTAAAATTGAAAAATAGCGAATTTTTATTCATACTTTGTCTTAACTGCAAAAATCCAAAGTATTACACGTGTATAGAAGCAAGGCTGTAACTATAGGGCTATTTTCATTTTTGATGTTATTTTCATTTCTTCCAACTGTTCAAGCAGAGCTTTGGGAATTCATAGTTGAGTTAAACATGGAAAAAGGGGTAGTTCATTCTGGAGACACAGTTGTTGTTACAGGTAGAGTAGTTGATCATGCCTACAAGGCAACCAGAGGTGTAGAAGTGCTAGTTAGAACTGGTGCAGATACAACCAAAGCATTTACAGATCCAAGTGGAGTGTTTAGAGCAGAATTCAAAGATTTCCAAAGAGTGCCAGGAACCTATACGGTTAATGTAGTTGCATCATGGTATGGCATGACGGGTTTGTCAAGTACTGAATTTCAAGTAAAAGGAGATAGTTCCCCTGTTTCGTTACTACAGCAAAAATTATCCACAGATGAAGCAAGAAAGTATCTAAGTGCAAATGAAAGTGATTTTGAGAAAAACCCTATTGGTCAAACTTTATTCAAATATTATCACGGATTATTAGATGAATTAATAATTGAAAACAAACAAGCACTAGAACCTAATGAAGAGCAAATATTTGTGGAGCAGCAAAGAAAGATTGCAGAAGAATTAAGAAAGCAAGCAATTGAATTTTACAAGCCTAGTGCTGGAACATATGAGGGTCTTCAGTATGAGGATTATATCAGAAGTTTAAATCCAGAAATCCAGGATGTTGTAAAAGAGCAATTAAATTTCACAAAGAATAGTTTCACAAATGCTCAAAATGTCAGAGATGAGATTATTGCAAATGGTGGAACATTTGAAGAGGCAAGACAAGCATATCTTGAATTAATATCAATTCCAAAAGAAACAATTGAGCAATTTAATGAAGAACAATTAGATGAAGCCTCTGAAGAAGAAGTTTCTGAAGAAGAAGTTTCTGAAGAAGAAGTTTCTGAAGAAGAAGTTTCTGAAGAAGAAGTTTCTGAAGAAGAAGTTTCTGAAGAAGAAGTTTCTGAAGAATGAACAATTGATAAATTCTACGCGGACCTTATATTCAAAATTACATATTAAGAATTGATGAAAATAGATATTCCATTGCCATGTCCTAAATGTAGCGGAAAAATGTATTCTGTCTCTTACGAGTCTTCATTCTCAATCCTCAAAAAAAGAAGCTGGCAAGCATGTAAAGAATGCAGTTTTGAGAGGAATTCAGAAGATTTCAAAAGAACCATTTGCTGTGCATAACAGCATTTTTAATTTTTATAAACAATTTTTAGGCTAAAAAATAGGTAAAATTAGATGAAAATATTTCATAAACCCACATGTATTACTTGTAAAAAAACAATCTCCGAAATTGAACGAATTAGTGCAGATATTGAAAAAAGAGACTTTTTCAAAGAACCATTTTCAGAAACCGAATTAAAAAAAATTGTGAAATTATCAGGGAAAAAACCATCAGAACTTCTCAGAAAAAGAGACAAAATGTTTAAAGAATTAGATTTAGAAAACAAGAAAAAAACAGATGCTCAGATTATCAAACTAATGGTAAAATATCCAGGATTGATTTTACGCCCAATTATAATTAGCAAAAATAAAGCATATGTTGGAAAAGTAGATGTGAAAAATCTATAGATTATTCAGAATTATCTTCTTTGAATATCCTAATTGCTTCTAAATGAGAACAATTTGCCTTGAGTCCTTTACCATGATGGAATTTATAGAAATTTTTGAATCCAGGGCATTCACAAGTATCAGATGTTACAAAATAAGATTTTTCAGGATCAGACGAGGATTTTATTTGAAATAAGTCATCTTCAATCTTTACCACTCCTCCACTTTCAACAAGTTTCTTTGCTTTTCTAATGGTATTTGCACTCATACTAAATCAAGAATCACTCAAGTTTTATCTGTTATTTTTCACATATTCATAAAATGATTAAATTATATGATCGCGTAACGGATGTTGACGAGAGACTTGCTTTTCTGCCTCAGTAAAGCCTAGAATTCGTTTCACTCTCGTCTTTTTGGAAATTATATTAAATTTTGAACTCTACCTATTTTTCCTGAATCTAATTCCACTTTGATACCATGGGGATGTGAAGAACTAGAAGTCAAAATTCGTTTTACTTTTCCGTCTGTCAGATTACCTAAACGTTGATCTTGTTTTTGAACAATAGATACCATCATTCCAATTGTAATTTGATTTCTTAAAGGAATACTCAACAACATACAGGAAATACACGAGATTCTAAATCTTTAGGTTATAAAATAAAGGAGTTTTGAAAATTACTCAAAACGGATTTCTAATTTTGTTTGTGGTTTTGGAAGCATTCTCTGCAATAAACAGGTCTGTCTTCTCTTGGTTTGAATGGCACTTGGCAATCATTTCCACAGTCACCACATTTTGCATCATGCATTTCGCGTGGTCTGTCATCTCTTCTACCAAATCTAGAGCCTCTGTCGCCACCAAATCCGCCAGATCTTCCACCAAATCTACCTCCACCTTGTCTTGGTGCGGGTTTGTGGTTTTGGAAGCATTCTCTGCAATAAACAGGTCTGTCTTCTTTTGGTTTGAATGGTACTTGACATTCATTTCCACAGTCACCACATGTTGTGGTGTGCATTTCTCTTTCTCTATCAAAGGACATGTCTTTCTAAATCTCGGTATTATCATGCAGTAATAAACTGTGGGAAAAAACATCTATTGTTATAAACTAATTCTTTTCCTTGAGATTAGTGAGTATGAAAAAGTATGTTGCCACTAGGGTGGCGACAATGTTTGCAGTTTTGATGATTACTTTGTTGATTACAATTGCACTTGTAGGCTCTAACATGGATACTATTCTAAAACAAGGAATAGTGTTTCAAGTAAGATCAGAAATTACTGAAAATCCAGCAATTGCTGAAAGTTTCTCATCAGTGAACGAATTTGAATCATTTATTCAAACTCAGATTGACCAAAGAATTCAAATTTTAGGCTTGGATGAACCATGGTATTCCCCTCAAAGAATAGGGGTGACAATGTACAAGATAATGCTATTAGATTTTGGACATGCGACATTTCTTACAAGTGACGAAGGTTCTTCAGATGTCAAAGATATTCTCTTTGAAAAACTTCCAAGAACAGTTCTATTATTCACAACTGCAACTATAATCATATCCATAATAGGAATTTTTCTAGGAGCATTATCCAGTAACAAGGTTGGATCAATAACGGATAGAATAACATCGAGTTTTGCCATAATTAGTTCTAGTTTTCCTGTTTGGTGGATTGGAATGTTAATGATATTTTTATTTGCATTTACATGGCAAATTTTTCCTGCAAGAGCAACTCCAGATATTCCATCATCAGACCCAGTATATATCGGGGCACTATTATACCACATGGCATTGCCATTAATCACAATTGTAATGATTGGTTTTGGGTCATGGGCATATTTGGTAAGAAATTTCATGGTTGGAATCATGCAAGAAGATTTCATCATGGCAAAAAAAACAATTGGAATAAAACAAAACAAGATCATATACACTCATGCATTAAAAAATGCAGCACCACCGATTGTTACTATTTTAGCACTTAGCTTATCAGGATCTTTAGGAGGAGCAATCATTACAGAAGCAGTTTTTGATTGGCCTGGAATGGGGCGATTATACTTTGAGGCAATCACAGTAATGGATCTTCCTGTAATTATTGGTGCAACATACCTACTTACAGTATTTTTCCTAATCAGCATTTTCATTGCAGATTTGCTTTATGGTTACTTTGACCCCAGAGTGAGGACAGGTCAATGAGTGGAATTACGCCCCAAGAAATCAAACAAGAATTTCTCAAAAGCAAGATGGGAATTACAGGTATTACAATTCTAGCAATTCTTGTTGCAACGTCAATAATAGCAATTATTGCCATCCCAGTAGAAACATTTCAAGAGTGGAATAATCCAGGAAATTGGATTTCAAACCCAAAAGTTGCAATTCCAATTTGGGTCAACATTTTCTTGACAGAAAAAATTCCTGAACATAAGATTCTCAACAATCCCAGTATAGACAGAATTTCAGATAATGAAGTAGAATTGGTATCACATCAATTTGGTTTAAATTTTGATTATGATGATTTTCCAAATGATTTCATATACGAGTTTTCGTCAGAATATTCTGGATCGCCATTATTACAAATGTCAGTAATTAGGCCAGATGGAATTAAACTAGAATTATTATCCTCATCACTTCCATATTCAGATGAAAAAACAATTCATAGTGAAAGAATATTTTCAACAGATGATGCAATTAAGAAAAATTTATCATTGCAATCAGAAAAATTTGAATTTACTTTTCAAAGATTATCTGCTGAAGATATTGTTTTTTCAAAAATTCAATCAAATGAGCCATTAAAAGGAAATTACATTTTTTCTATTGATTTGTATGGAGTAAACTCTGAAAATCAAATTCAGCAATCGGAATTAATCATTGGTGGCAAAGCATTTGGCATTATGGGTACTGATGAATTAAGACGTGATTTGGCCATAGGCCTACTATGGGGAACCCCACTTGCATTATTCATTGGATTAACTGTATCAATCGCATCAGTAATTGCAGGATTACTTTATGGAGTATATGCAGGATACAAAGGCAAAAAGACAGATGAAACAATGATGCGTTTCAATGATGTCATCTATGCCTTGCCAGCATTGCCATTTCTCATTATTCTTTCAGTGACAATTAGTAATAGCATATTTTTGATGGTAGGATTTTTGATGATTTTTGGTTGGGTAGGCATAGCCAAAGTGGCAAGAAGTATGTCACTTCAAATCAAAACCCGAGGCTATGTAGATGCTGCAAACATGATGGGGCAAAAAGATTCAAAAATTATTCTAAAACACATTGTTCCACAATTATTACCATATGCTTTTGCAAGTATTGCAATTTCAGTTCCAGCAGCAATTACTACAGAAGCTGGTCTTAGCTTTCTAGGATTAGGAGACCCATCATTTCCAACATGGGGGCAAATTTTACATGACGCAAATACATTTGGAGCGGCAGCTAGAGGTATGTGGTGGTGGATTATGCCACCCGGAGTAATGATTGCAATTACAGGTTTAGCCTTTGTCTTTATCGGAAATGCACTAGACGCAATAGTAAATCCAAAATTGAAAAGATAATAAAATCAGAGATCAAATTTTCTAATTAATTCAATCGCACTATCATTCAATTTTATTGAATAACAGGCAGAATTTTCATTATTGATTGCTGCCAAATTATTAGCAAATACTTTTTTGCTGTGACCACCTTCAGAGGCCTTATCTGATTCATCAAAGCAAATTGACATTTGTTTCATGTTTTGGTTATTTTTTAAAAGAAATGCTATAAATTTTTGATAGTTATCAGTGTCAACCCAGTCTATATTTTTCTCTTTACTTATCCCAATCCATACTTCAATAGAGTTTTGATATAGAACTTTTTTTCTTAATTCTTCTAATGTCATTTTTTATCAACTAAAAATCTGCTCTTTGCATTTTTGAACCACAGCGAGGACAAGTACCACCTTTGTGTTTGTTATTACAAACAAGACACACATACTTTACACCACTGGTGTTGCCTTGTGAACCCATTCCAAAGAATCCTCCTCCCCCACTACCGGATCCGGAATCTCCACCATATCCACGCATTTTGTTCATGTATCGTTTTCGCATTAACATTGGTAATGCGATAAAGATGGCAAGTGCAGCTCCCAATCCATATGGGAATGGCAATACCATTTGTAATCCAATACTAATAGCTAGAGATGCACCTAAAAACAAATAGTACATTTTAAGCTGAGGATTCAATTCATTGAAAGTATCTTTAAAACGGATATAAAGTTTCTTCAGTTTTAGTTAGTTTGGTCAGCATGTTAATGTAATTACTCAATGGAAATAGGAATAGAGTTCCCGTTACTATCCCAGGCAAATATGGAATCATCATCATATGGGGATTTCACTATCATTGAAACTAATCCAAAGAAATTATGTAAATCAGTAACAGAAGGTTCTGCAGAACCACTAGGATGTGAATGCACAATTCCCACATAACTCATGTCAAAAGGTAAAAACGAATGTGGAAATCCAGCAAATGTAGGTCCAGTTTCACTAAAAGGAGGAATCACTAGACCATCGATTTTAATCTCACCATTTTTTGATTTTCCCTTTAAAATTAAAATTCCCTCATTCGGATGTTTCATTTGGCAAAATGATAAAATGCTATCAAGAACTTCTTTTTGAAGTAAAACTTTACGGTCAAAATTTTTCTTTTTGAATAACATAGAAAGTGTCTAGTTTAGAACTAATTTAATTTTAAGATGTCAATATTGTATATCGAGTACTAGAAAATTGTCTCAGGCTCTGCTCTATTTCAGATACTATTTCAGGTATTTTAGAATCAGCTTCATCTATCTCACCTTGAAAAGTCTCAGATTTTAGTTGAGATTCATTGAGTAATGAGGTATTTTTAGCATGATCGTTTTCCAAAGTTATCAATTCTTTTGGGATTATAGAATTAAGATCGGTTTGTATTTCTTGATATTTTTTATGATAATTTGAAATTTGGTTTACAAACCCATCAATAGATTCTTCTGTTTCAGTTATCTGAGAGGATGTTTTTTCAACATCCTTTACAGAAATAGAACCAGATGAAATTCCTTTACGTATATTTTCAAGTATAGTAATAACAGAATCTTTGTGTTCAGAAGTTAACACATCAAATGGTTCAGAAACCAAAATTGATAAAATATTTTTTTGGTCTTTATCTAATGATGAAGCATATTCATATCTGCTTAGAGGACGAGAAATTTTTGTAAATTGTGTATTTATTTGATTTTTGATTTTTGATTTTTCTTTGCCAAATTCATCCAAAGTATTTTTCAAGTTTAGATATTTTTTATAATTATCAGAAGATTTGATCTCATCAACATTTTTTTGAATTGAAGATATTTTTTCATTCAAGTCAGACATATTTTTAGATATTTCTATAATTTTTTGGGATTTTTCATTACGTAATTCTGTATGATTTTTAATTTGATTTATTGAATCAAGTATTTCTTTAGAAATAGAAGTAGTTGAATTATAATTTTTCAATAATTTTTTAATTTCAGAATGATTAGCATTCATCACTTCTAAATTGTCTTTTAATTGTGCAGCATATTTTTTGGCAAAAATGTGAATTACTCTAGTTTGACGTCCCAGAACATCACCTACTTTTTTAAGAATTAGATTTAATACTGAATTTAATTTTTCAGCATCATCAAAAGAAGATATTTTTGGTAATGAAACAACATCTTTTTTGATCATATCAATAACTTGTTTCTTACCTCGAATTACAATAATTCCAAGATGTTTATCAATATCATCGATTTTAAGATCATCTTTTTCTAACACATTACCAATTTTTATCAAATCACCAATTAGAGGTTCGGTGTTATTTCTCAAATCGTTAATCTCAGAGAGGGTTTGATTTTTCCTTAATGTGGAAAGATCAGATACAATTTTTGGAACATCAACAAGGGAAATTTCCTTATTTTGAGGTATTTCCTCTACAGGTTCTTTTGCTTGTTTCTTTTTCCCCCATCCAAAGACCATTTGATATCATTCTCCTCAGGGGATTAAAAATGATTGTCAACTAAAATTTAAAATTCATCAAAATTTAGAAGATGACATGGCAAAGAAATCATTTCATACAGGAACAGTGAAAAAAACAATCAAAATTAAAGCATCAAAAGATAAAGTTTGGAGGAAAATTAGCAATATTGCAGGGTTACCCACATGGGTAGTGGATGTTAAAAAAACAATTTATCTTTCAAAAAGAAAAAAAGATGTAGGAGCAGTCAGATTAATCACATTTGAAGACGGAAATCAAATTGAAGAGCATGTAGTTGCATGGAAAACAGGGGAATATTTTACCTATATTGCAACTGAAGGATTACCATTAAGAGCATATGTTGCAACAATATCAATTAAAGCAAAATCAAGGAATCTAGTTGAATTAACATGGCAATCATATCTTAACAGTCAAAAAATGTCCGAAAAAGAATTTCTAGAATTCATTGTATTTATGGGAGCATTTTATGAAGCTTCCTTAGAGAATCTCAAAGTTTCTCTTGAAAAATAACACTAGAAAATAGTCAAGTCAAAATGTAAATACGATAAATTTGAAAAAAAATCATGAGTGATATGAGATTCATCATTATTGGAATTGTGTTAATTTTTGTAGGGTTCATCATTCTAGGAGGTTTTGGCGGAAATTATCAAGCTGCTACTCTAGAATCAAATGAATTTGGAACATGTTATGAATATTCAGATAATTCACCACCTGTAGAAATTAATTGTTCATATAAGATATTTGATCAGACAGTATTCTTTGGATTGATTATAGCATTTATCGGAACAGGAGTCATTTCTCTGATTAAAGGAACCAGAGGAGATTGGGACAACAAGGTCAAACCAGAAGACCAGGTAGGTCCAGGAAGCAATCAAAATGAGAATTCTGATGATTCCAAAAAAGACTAAATTTATTTTTTAGATTTTAATTTCTTATAATCTTCAGGGCTTTCTTCTGCTAATCTTTGATAGTATACTTCTTCGTAAGGCATATTTCTTCAGTATTGTATACAAAATTTGCATTTAAGCTTGAAGAATGATTTGTACTAGTCTAGGCAGAATAATTAGGATTCAGATTCAATGATATTTTTCATAGAATTAAACAATTCACCAAGTTCAGTCATTCTTTTGTCAAATTGTTCATCAGATAATTCATCAGGTTTATTCAAAGTTATGACAACTTCAGAAACATCTCCATTTGATACAACTCTCATTGGAACATCCCAGGAAGATTCTTCATCCACATATTGGTGGTCTAAAATCCCCAAAGACTTGTTTTCATTAAATTTCAACATGGATTTTCCATGAGGTCCAGTAAATGACCACCAACCAGAATCATTAATTTTAGCATCAGGCATCATTTTTGGGGGAATTTTCAGAATTGCATCAAATGCATCACCAGTCTTCTTTTCCACAGTTATGGAAATAGTCCTAGATCTAACCATAGTAGAGATCTCAAGTGATGATTAAAAAGGATATAGTAGTAATCATAGGAATCTGTGCTACGAATACTATTTGTTTAGAAATTCTTTAATTTTCTTTAGATTTGCAACATTTGATTCATGAAACATTACCATTGATTCAGATAATGTATTGGGCAAAACCGTTTTTAGATTATCAACTAGTTCATCACCACTAGTAATCATATTATCAATAAGCTTGTCAATTTCATTTTTATCATCAACCATTTGAATAGACTAAGGACTAGTCTTAGTTATCTTTTTTTATCAAAGTAGCAGTAGAACGTACTTTTTTTAATTTTTGAATATTCCAAGAAACAATCTCACGGATTTTTTCAAAATTCTCTGCTTGTAATTTTACTAACATGTCATGAGTTCCAATAGTTTCAAAAACATCAACAACTTGTTCAATCTCTTTTAGTTGCTCTATAATCTCAGTTTCAGCACCCAACTCACAATTTAACATTACATATGCATCTGTCATAAAATAAACAATAATCAATGATTATTTAAAGATGGAGAATTTTAGGTAGAGCTTACCATGTAACATGAACCAAATCTTTGAGATTCCTTCGAGGTTTAGGGAATTTTGTTTGTTTAGGATATCCAATACACAATACAGAAGAAGGTACAAGTTCAGTTCCTATTACATCCATTACTTTTTGCTCATCAAACATCCCAATCCAGATTGAACTCAATCCCAATGCTTGAGCAGCCAATTGAGAATAACCAGCCGCTAAAGTTGCATCCTGAATAGCAAATTTTTTCAAAATATAGTCTGGAAAATCAAATTTTACTCTAGAAGGATTTTTACAAAAAACCAAAACAACTGGGGCATCAACATAAGGTTGTTTATTACAAGCATCAACTAGGAGTTTTTTCTTTTCAGGGCTTTTAATGTAAAATATTTCAAATCCTTGGAAATTACCTGCGGTTGGCGCAGTATCTGCTGCCGCAATTATTTTATCAATTTTGGTAGTTTCAACAGGTTTGTCTAAAAACTTTCTTGTAGAACGTCTCTTTGCCATTACTGCAAACAAATCAGTATCTACAACTTCAGAAGGTCCAGATTGTAAGATAAGATCTAACAAATTATTTCGTACATTATCATCAGTTACTTCAGAATTAATTTCAGGTTCATATCCTAAAGGGTAGATTTTTTCTCCGTCGTTTTCTGAACGCATAAAGAGAGTACAAAAAATATCCTATTAAAGAATTAGAAAAGCTCAGAATTGAATAGATCACTTATTCTGCTTCAAACTTGTCACAGCCAGAAGTACAAGGTTTGTTCATTACACCTTCACATGCACCTAATTCATTATGCATAATACGATGATGACCACAAATTTTACATTTTTCTCTAAAATGTGAAATTAATTCAGCATTAGAAATATTGGAACTTTGAATTTTTGATTCAATTTCAACAGTCATAGTGATTTTCAATAATCAAGTTAGTTTAAACATTTTGAACGGGCAATGTAATAAATCTCCATTACAATCATCATCATGAGCATTGTAAAATTTATCAACAAAATGAGCCATAGGCAATTTTATCTAATTTTTGGAACAGGGTGTATTGTGGCATTTTATTTACTGTTTACAAATTGTTATCAATTGTATGGGGACCATTGTTTTTACGTCCCATAATTGATTAAGCGCCGAGAGAGGGATTCGAACCCCCGCACGCTTGCGCGTAGCCGTTTTCGAGACGGCCGCCGTACTACTTGGCTATCTCGGCATTTATTCTGAGAATACCTCCATAATAAAGCGAATTGGTAAGATCAAATTTTATCAATATCAAATAATTCATCTTTGAATTTCTTTTTGATTTGATTCTTTGTTCTATCCCATTCATCCTCAGTTACAGAATCTGTAAAAATAGAATGGAATCTATTAAAACTTGAATCATTTAATGTCGAAATAATTTCATGTTTTTCAGATTCAGAAAAAGGAAAGTAAGAGATAATTTTTGAGACAGAGTCATCAGATTCATAGCGTATTTCAAATATTTTATCCTGTAAATGATCTGGAAATTTTTCTTGTGTCATTCCAAATTTTGAATAATTTACATATTAAAATTGATTTTAAAATTATACTATTAGATAATCGATCAATTTGAAAAGATAAACACAAAATACCTGAAAACATCAAGAAATCTCATGGGATTAAACCTAAAAGAATTGGTAGTTAGAGAGAAAACAACTCTTGAGGCTTTTTCAAATAAAGTAATAGCAATTGATGCTTACAATGCAATTTACCAGTTTTTAGCAAGTATTAGAGGTCCAGACGGATTACAGCTAACAGACGCCGAAGGAAGAATCACCAGTCATCTAAGTGGATTACTATACAGAAATGTGAATTTCTTATCATTAGGAATTAAACCAGTTTATGTTTTTGATGGAAAGCCTCCATCATTGAAAACTGCTGAAATTGAGCGTAGAAAACAAATTAAAAAAGATGCCACGGTGAAATACGAAAAAGCAGTTGCAGAAGGAAATATGCAGGATGCAAGAAAATTTGCCCAACAAACAACTAGTATGAGAGATGGAATGGTAAAAGAATCAAAACAATTTCTAACATATTTTGGCATTCCATATATTGAAGCTCCATCAGAAGGAGAAGCAACTGCAGCTCATCTAACAAATACAGGACAAGCATATGCATCTGCCAGTCAAGATTATGATTCTGTTTTATGTGGAGCAAAAAGATTAGTGAGGAATTTTACAAGTAGTGGGAGAAGAAAAATTCCGAATAGAAATACCTACATCGATGTATTACCAGAAATTATTGAAACACAAAAAACATTAGATTCAATTGGATTGACAAGAGAAGAATTAATCGATGTTGGGATTTTAATTGGTACTGATTTTAATCCAAATGGATTTGAAAGAATTGGTCCAAAGACCGCAATGAAATTAATCAAACAGCATTCTAGATTAGAAGACATTCCACAAATCCAAGAGCAATTAGAAGAAATAGATTTTCAACAAATACGAGAAATATTCTTAAATCCAGAAGTTGCAGAAGTAGATGAAATTGTATTCAATGATGTAGATCATGAAGGAGTGATGAAATATCTTAAAGAACGAAGTTTTTCAGAAGATAGAATTCAATCTACATTAAACAGATTGAAAAAAGCTTTGGAGAAAAAGAGTCAAAATCTCGATCAGTGGTTCTAAGATTTCAATTTAATAACTAGTCAATCTAATTTTAAAAAATGCCTCAAACTGAAGCAAGAAAAACACTCAAAGATGCCCCAGTCATGTGGAGAAGAATCAACTCCATAGGCGTGATTTTGGACTGTAATTCAACATATGCAGCAAATTTAGGGTATGCCAAGTCAGAAATCCTAGGAAAGGCAATCTTTGAGCACGTACCAAAAGAGTCCTGGGAAGATATGAATAATTCACTAAAAACTTGGTTTGAGACAGGTAAAGTTACTGATAGAAAAATCACATTCAAAAAACAAAACGGAGAGACATTTTCAGGATTATTACAAGCAACTAGTTTGTATGATGAAAATAAAAACTTGCTTGGAAGTAACACCGTAATCTTTGATTTAGAACAAATGAATGATGATAAAATTAAAGAATATGAAGAATTTTTCAAAGAATCAAACAAAAGACTAGAAGAAATTAAAGAGAATGAATATGATCAATTAGATGAGAATTCAAAATCAGAATATGATGGGTTAAAAGAAATGTTTGAAATGTTATCTAGAATAAATTTAGATGGATTAAAAAAATAATTATTTTTTATTTTCCTTAATTGATTTTTGAAGTTCATCAAAAACCTGTTTAACTTCAGTTACAGCAGCACCATCTTCAAGTGTACTAACATCTCCAATTTGTTCATTATTTCCAATTGCCTTTAGTAATCTTCGCATAATTTTCCCACTACGTGTTTTTGGTAATTTTGAAACAAAGTAGATTTGTTTAGGAGTAGCAATAGCACCAATATCAGTTCTAATTTTTTCAACTAGTTGTTTTTCTAAAATATCCGAATCATTTACAACTCCTTGTTTTAAAACCACGAATGTAATAATTACTTCACCTTTAATTTCATCAGGAATTCCACAAGCTGCAGATTCAGCAACATCAGGATGTGAGACCAAACAACTTTCAAGCTCTGCAGTTCCAATTCGATGACCTGCAATTTTTAGTACATCATCAGCACGACCCAATAACCAAAGATACCCATCATTATCTTTTAGAGCATAATCTCCCGGATAGTAACAATTTTCATATTTTGACCAATAGACAGTCTTGTATTTTGCATCATCATTCCACAATGTCAAAAGCATTCCAGGCCAAGGGTTTTTGATTACCAAATACCCTTTAGTATTTGCAGCAACTTCATCGCCATTTTCATCAACTACAGTGATATTCACGCCTGGAATTGGACGGGTTCCAGACCCAGGTTTTAGAGGAATGGTCTCTAGTCCAGGAAGAGAAGAAATCAGCATACCACCAGTCTCAGTTTGCCACCAAGTGTCAATGATAGGACATTTTTCTTTTCCAATAGTTTTGAAATACCACTTCCAAACTTCAGGATTAATTGGTTCTCCAACTGTTCCAAGTAATCGTAAACTTGAAAGATCAAAAGAATTTGGAATATCATCTCCAAATTTCATAAACATTCTCAAAGCAGTGGGAGTAGTGTAAAAAATTGTAACTTTGTATTTTTGTAAAATATCCCACATTCGTGATGCGTCAGGAAAATCAGGTGCACCCTCATACATTACTTGTGTAGCACCATGAAGTAATGGAGCATATACAACATAACTATGCCCAGTAACCCAACCAATATCAGCAGTACAAAAAAAGATATCTGAATTTTTAATGTCAAAAGCCCATTTGAATGTAGAATGTAAATGAGTAAGATATCCTCCAGTACCATGCAACACACCTTTTGGTTTTCCAGTAGTTCCTGAAGTATACAATATGTAAAGAGGGTGATCACTAGGTAATTTTTCAGCAGGACATGAATCGGAAATATCATTCATTAATTTAGACCAAAGTTTATCTTTGGATGTCATTGAAATTTTATTTTTTGTTCTCTCAAGAACTATAACATGTTCCACAAAATCAAGTTCTTTAATTGCATCATCAACAACATCTTTGAGTGGAACAATTTTTCCTCTCCTATATCCACCATCAGCAGTAATGATAACTTTGGATTTCGAATCAAAAACTCTATCTTTGATTGATGTTGCACTAAATCCAGAAAAAATTACTGTATGAGTGGCACCAATTCTAGCACATGCCAACATAGCAATTGGTAATTCAGGTACCATGGGAAGATAAATTGTGACTCTGTCACCTTTTTGAACTCCAAGAGATTTGAGAACATTTGCAAATTTTTGTACTTCAGAGAACATTTCTCCATATGTAATATTGCGAGAATCACCATTTTCACCCTCCCATAAAATGGCAGATTTTGAAGATTTTGTCTCCTGGTGAATATCTAGAGCATTATACGAGGCATTTATCGTGCCTCCAACGAACCATTTTGCAAAAGGAGGGCTCCAATCAAGTGTTTTATTCCAAGGCGAAAACCATGACAAATTCTTTGCCTGTTTATCCCAAAAAGATTCATAGTCAGAATCAGCTTGTTTTCTTAAAGTATTGTCATTGTTTCCTAGTCCAATTTCAAATATCTCAGACATCAAAAAGTGTATGAAGTTAGATCTTTCTAAGTGTTAAAAAAATAATTTAAAAAAATTATTGTGCTTCCATTCTAGCAAGCCAATCGTT
>Ga0114933_10002158_pt1 | contig 20822 bp, 19 predicted proteins | sample 4SBtaG_FD_89691 | JGI IMG/M metagenome (GOLD analysis project Ga0114933, IMG submission 89691) | Deep subsurface microbial communities from Kolumbo volcano to uncover new lineages of life (NeLLi) - 4SBTROV12_W25 metaG | ecosystem: Environmental > Aquatic > Marine > Volcanic | place: Kolumbo... | reverse complement strand
GGGTGATGTCGCTCGAGTAGCGAGTGCAGCGCGCGTCGGTCCATGGGGTCGTGAAGCCGATCTGGTTGTTCACGACGACGTGGATCGTGCCCCCCGTCTCGTAGGCGTCCAGCCCCGAGAGGTTGAGCGTCTCCGCCACCACGCCCTGGCCGATGAACGCGGCGTCACCGTGGATGAGGAGCGGCAACACGGTGCTCCTCTTCTCGCGGTCGCCGCGACGATCCTGCTTGGCCCGAACCCGGCCCTCGACCACTGGGTTGACGAACTCGAGGTGGCTGGGGTTGAACGAGAGCGTGAGATGAACGTTGCGGCCGTCGATGTGTCGATCGGTCGAGTGCCCGAGGTGGTACTTGACGTCGCCCTTGCCGAGGAATCGCTCAGCGTCCTTGTCCTCGAAGGCGGCGAGGATGTCCTGCGGGGGCGTCTCCATGACGTTGATCAAGACGTTGAGGCGGCCTCGGTGGGCCATGCCGATGACGATCTCGTCCACCTCGTGCACGGCGGCGTGGTCGATGATCAGCTCGAGCATGGGGATCATGCTCTCGGCGCCCTCGACGCTGAAGCGCTTCGCTCCCAGGTAGGTGCTGTGCAGGAAACGCTCGAAGGTCTCGGCGTCGGTCAGCTTTCTGAGGATCTTGAGCTGCGTCTTGTGGTCGAGCGCCACGCGGTTCCCGCTGTCCTCCATGCGATGCTGGATCCAGCGGCGCTCCTGCGGGTTCTCGATGAACGTGAATTCGGCGCCGATACTGCGACAGTAGGTGTCGTTGAGGCGCTCGAAGATCTCTGACAACGGGATCTTCTTGTTCCCGTACGAGAAGAGCGTGTCCGGTGAGACCTCGTGCAGCCCGAAGGTCTCGAGCGAGAGGTCGAAGCGCGGTGACTCCCGAAGCCCGAGCGGGTCGAGGTCGGCGAAGAGGTGACCGCGCACGCGGTATGAGTTCACCATCGCGCTGACCCGGGCCTGGTTCTCGACCGCGTCGTCGCGCGAAGAGCTCATGCCTCCGAGCGTTCCGAAGGGCGGTACGTTCTCCGAGGTGGGTGGGAGCGTGAACACGTTGCTCGCGCCTCCCGACCCGCCGGAGCTCGTCGACGGCGAGGGCGCTGGCTCGTACGTGTGCGAGCCATTGCTGGGCGAGCCGTGCCCCACGGGGTCGGCGTTGGCGGCAAAATACTCACGCCAGGCCGGCGAGACCGCCGCTGGGTTCTCGCGGTAGCGGAGCAATAGCTCCTCGACCAGAGCCTGGTTGACACCAAATTCGTGACTCATGTTCCGTCTCCGCTGCTGGAGCGCGAATGCTATCAGAGCTCACCGGTCGCGAGCGGCTTCTCGCATGGCCGATGGCCCCCCGGGGCAATTTCGTGTCGACAGCCCGGGACTCGAATCCGCTCTGGTACAGTCAGGCGCCTGTGGAGCGCGATCTGACCGGCCGCTGTGGGACCTGTTCCTTCTTCAGCGCGATTTGGCACGATGAGGAGAAGGACTCCTGGAGTGGCGACTGCCGACTGAACTGTTGGCCATCACCGCTCGCCGACTCGGCGACGTGCGCTCATCACAAGGCGCGCGGCACGAGCTGGGAGGGCGCGCTCAAGCGCAAGAAGGCGGCCGGGACACCGCGCCGCATGCGGGAGGACTACACGGCGCCTGCGCCCGTGAAGAAGCCGCTCCCGCAGGAGGTCGACATCGACATGGACATCGACGATTTCAGACGAGTGCTGCGAGAGGTCCTGCAGGAAGAGCTGGGGATCGGAGAGGTCGAGATGCTCGACCGGTGGCGGGGCGGCGAGGTCGTCATCAAGCCGGGCCGTGAGGGCACCGCCGACAAGGTCATCCCCATCGACGCGCTCTTCAAGAAGATCGTGGGCATCCGCGACAAGCTGCGGGTCCTGGAGCAGAAAGTGAACGGGAACAAGACGCTCACCGAGCAGGACAAGATTCAGCTCCAGCAGTACATCACCGGCTGCTACGGCTCGCTGACCACGTTCAACTCGCTCTTCAAGCAGCCCAAGTCCGACGGGTTCGTGGGTCAGAGCGGAAAGTGATCCGGGCCGGGCTGCGACCCCCCGAGTACGTCTGAGCTAGCGAGGCCAGAGCTAGCGAGGTCAGAGCTAGCGAGGTCAGAGCTAGCGAGGCCAGAGCTGCCGGACCTCGAGCAGAGGCGCGGTCTCGAGCACGAAGCTCTCGCCCTCCGCGTCCCACTCCATCGCGAGGCTGAGCAGCCGCTCCTCCGCGTCGGCGACGAGCACCGCCACGCTGCCCAGACGGTAGGCCAGGGCTGCCTCCGGCAGAGGGGCCAGCATGGTCTGCAGCCGCGCGACCAGCGCGGCGTCCACCCGGTCTTGCTCGACCTGAATCCACACCTCGTCGTTGCCGAGCAAGTTGCGGTCCGACTCGTCGAGGGCCCACGGGCTCACGTCGCCTCGGCGGAGCGCTCGAAGGAACGTCTCGGTGACCGTCGCGAAGCCCTCCATGCCGGCCGGCAAGGGCCCGCCCGGGAGCGCGCGTGACATGGTCCTCGGTCGCACGGAGTAGAGTCGCAGCCCGTTGCGGTTGAGCACGACCGTGAGCCGGATCGAGCCCCAGCGCATCGGCGGTGTCGCGCTCTCCTCGGGCTCTCCTCGCTTGAGAATCACCTCGACTTCGAAGGCGATCCCGATCGTCGTGAGCGCGGAACTCGGCGCCTCGGTGTGCCAGTCGACCTCGGTCGGGCGCTCCACCGATGACCGGAGTGGGGCGCTGGTCTGGGGTAGGGGCTCGCCGCCCGCAGCGGCCAACGCGAGCGAAGTCAGCTCTTCGCCCACCTGTGTGATCGGCGTCGGTGCGTAGGGTCGGCCTGGGGTCCGCGTCGGCTGGACGGGGGCTCGGACCTGGGGCGCTGCGTCGCGGCGCTCGACGTGTTGGCGACCGGGCCCGCCGCAGCTGCTCATCGCGATGACGAGCCCCGTGCTGAGCCAGATCGACCGCATTCAGGAACCGGCGGGGCTTCCCACGAAGTGCTCGAGGAAGGTGTACGTTCGCACGTATCGGTCCACGGTGTCGGAGCGCCGCGTACCTGCGCCGTGTCCCACCTGCCGGACCATGTAGAAGTAGATGGACGGATCGGGCTCACCGGTGGCCTCTTGAAGGCGCGCGGCGAACTTCGTCGAGTGGGCCCAATGTACCCGGCTGTCGTGATCTGCGGTGGTGATGAACACCGCCGGATAGGCGACCCCAGCGGTCACCCGGTGGTAGGGCGAGTAGGCGTGCAGCCAGCCGAATTGCTCGGCGTCGTCGGCGCTGCCGTATTCGCTGATCCAAAGCTCCGCGGGCGGAAAGCGGTGGTAGCGGACCATGTCGTAGAGCCCGACCCCAGCCAGCGCGACGCGGAAGGTCTCTGGCACCCGCGTGACCATCGCGCCCATCAGGAGCCCGCCGTTGCTGCCGCCCATGATGCCGATGCGCTCTGGTCGACTGATCCCGCTCTCGCCTCCGAACCAGTCGATGACGGCCTCGAAGTCCTCGAAGACCCGCTCCTTGTTTCCGAGGTTGCCCGCGCGATGCCAGTCCTCGCCGAACTCGCCTCCGCCTCGGATGTTGGCGACGGCATAGATGCCGCCTCGCTCGACCCAGTAGAGCGCGTTGCGCTGGAAACCGGGGAGCAGGGAGACGTTGAAACCGCCGTATCCATAGAGCAATACACGTTGCTCACCGTCGGGCTCCATGTCCGCCGAGTGAACATAGTAGACGTTGATCTCCGTTCCATCCGCGGACCGCACGTTCGCCTGGCTCAGCCGAACGGAGTCGAAGTCGAAGCTCGCTTCAACTCGGTCGATCTCGACCACGTCGCGCTCTGCGGTGTTCCAGGAGAGCAGCGATGGCGGGTGCACGAAGCTCGAGAAGCCGAGCACGACACGGCCGCTCTCGTGGTCGGCGTCGAGGCCGAAGAGCTCCCCACGGCCGGGCAGTTCGATCTCACCGTCCGCCTCGCCGTCGAGCCCGTAAACCCGCAGCCTGGACGCGACGCCGCCCTCACCCTCGATCGTGTGCACGACGATTCGATCGGCCGCGTATGCGTAGCCCTCGATGGCGCCTTCGCCTTCGGGGACCACGGCCGACCAGGCGTCCCGCTCCCCCGCGTGCTCAGGCGCAACGGCGTCGATGCGGTAGCGCGGTGCCCCGTCATTGTGGGAGATGTAGACGCGGCCGCGGTGCATCGATGCGGAGTAGAGATGGTCCCGCCCGACGACGATGTCCGTCAACGGATGCGCCTCGTCCGGGGTGATGGCGCGGCCCTCCCGAGCCTCGCCACGGTCGAGGATGTACAGATCAGACGACGACCAGCCTCGGAAGTTGTTGATCACCAGCCAGCGATCGTCCTCGGAGATCGAGGCGCCTGGGAAGTCGGTGTTGCGCTCTGGTGAGAAGACGAGAGGGTCGGTCCCGTCGTCGGTCCCGAGCGCGTGGAAGAAGAGGCGCATGTGGTAGACGTCCTCTTGTTCGGCGTCCCAGCCCTCCTCCCCTTCGCGCGGGTAGCGGCGGTAGTAGAAGCCGTCCTCCGAGTGGAGCCAGGTGACGCTCGACCACTTTGTGTGCTCGATGGCCTCGTCGAGCACCTGTCCCGAGTTCACGTCGAGCACCCGGAGCGTGCTGCGCTCGTCCCCGTTGGTGGAGATTCGGAAGGCGACGTAGCGCCCGCTCGGCGAGGGGTCGAAGCCGTCCAGCGCGGCCCGCTCGCCGTAGGTCGCAGGATCGATGAGAGGCTCCTCTCGGAGCGTGCCTCCATCTCGTACGTAGAGCGCCGGCTGCTCCCGATCGCCTTCGCGCTTCGTGTAGAAGGTGCGGTCTCCGACCACGACCGGCGCGCCGATGACGCCGATCGAGAGCAACGCGTCGAGGCGCTCAGCCGCCTCCGGATCGGTGTTTGCGTCGAGCAGCGTCTGGCTGCGCTCCGTCTGAGCATCGATCCACGCCCGCGTGCCCTCGGAGTCTTCCTCCAGCGCTCGGTACGGGTCCTCGACCTCCACGCCATGCAGGGTGTCCGTCACGGCGCCTCCGCGGGCGTCCACGTTGAGCTGTTGAACCGAGGAAAGCGGCCCTCCATTCTCGTCGCCAGTGGTTTCATCGGCGGTTCCACTTCCGCCGCCTCCACAGGCACAGAAGAGCAGAGCGAGGGCTGCGGAGCGCACGGAGCGGAAGTTCATGACCCCGCTTCATCGCAAGCGCCGAAAGGCAACGCAAGGAGCAACGCCGCGCGCCCGTCGCGGCTCGATGGTCTCGGTCCTCAGCTCTTGGGCACCGGCGGAGGCACTGCGACGAGGGCTTCGGCGGTCCGCGCCGGCTCCTCGATGTCGTACTCGATCACGAGGTCCTTGTACTCGGACTCGTCCATGCCGAGCGCGTCGGCGAGGTTGCGCAGATAGTCGTCCTCGGCGAAGTCGACCTCGCCGTCGGCGTCGAAGACGGCCGCCACGAGCTCGAGCAGCACGCGCTTCTCCGTAGCGGGATCTTCCTCGAACGCCTTCGCCACCTCCTCGAGATCGAAGTCGTCGGGCTCGAAGTTGGCGACCCGAGCCTCGAGCTGGATCGGAAGCTCAGTGCCCCCGATGATCTCCAAGAGGTAAGTTCTGACGGCTTCTTCCTCGCCGCCCTCGAGGCGATCATCGGCATAAACAGCGCCGAGAAGCAGGTCGGTGAGCACAAAGAATCGCGGGCTAACGTCGGACACGAGGGCACCCTCTTTCAGAAGTCGAAGTTACCACGTTGATCCCGACCCCATTGGGGCTAGATGATCTACTGATGGATATCCAGCACACGACCAAGGGCTTCGAGCTCACCGACTCGATCCGAGAGCACGCCGAGGCGAAAATGCGCAAGGGCTGCTCGCAGGTTGCGAACCTGCCCGGCGTTCACATGCACATCACCTACGAGATCGTTGGGCACCAACTGCACGGGGACAACCGCGGCGTGAGCGTCGTCATGTTTGTGCCCAACGGTGAGCCGCTCAAGGCGACGGAGGTTGGCGAGGACCTCTACGGGGCGATGGATCGGGCCGCCAAGGACATCGAGAGGCAGGTCCGCAAGTACCGCGAAAAGCACACTTCGCATCGCGGCTGAGTCCGGGAGACGTCATGGTCGGGGGGTGAAAGCCCGCCTTCGTCTCCTCCGAGTGCCCATCGCGATCGCCGTGGTGTTCGTCGGTTCGAGCGCTCTCGCGCAGAACTACGATCAGACGGCGATGGGTCCGGGCATGTACGTCTTTCAGACGCGCACGCGCAGCGCGAGCTGCGATGACGACGAGCAGACCGGCTACGTCTCCACGTTCATGGCCCCGATCCACGGGGTGCCCGGCAACCGGCGCATGCGGATGACGTTGCCGGACTCCGAGTACTGGCCGAGCTGGACGATCACGGTCGATGAAGAGCGAAACGTGGTCGGTCACGCGACCCTGGCCGGCTCATCGGGCGCGAACGCCCCGACCAATCACTTCTCGGTGCGTCTGCAGGGAGAGCGCTTTGTCGGCTCCGGCACCCGGCGATACCGCCGCGGCGCTCGGTCGTGTGAGGTTCAGTACGACGCGCTCCTTCGCCGGATCGATCTGCTGTGAGTGACGGGATGACCACGGAGCAGAGCATCGATTGGGCTCCTCGCACCGACGAAGTGCGTATGGGCGATCGCTCGCTCTTCCCCTCGCTCGAGCCCTTCGCCTACCTGAACCACGCCGCAATCTCGCCGGCATCGAGTGAGGTGCGCCGCGGCGTCGCCGAGTTGCTCGAGTCGTACGCGGCTCGCGGTCTGGGCGCGTTCATGGGCTACCTCGCGCAGCGGGAGCGGCTGCGGGGTCAGCTGGCCCGCCTGATCGGGGCCCGCCCCGAGGAGCTCGCCCTGATGCCGAGCACGACGCGGACCGTGGTAGACACCGCGCTCTGCATGCCGTGGCAGGCCGGCGATCGGGTCGTCTGCCTGAGCGGCGAGTTTCCGGCGAACGTGACCCCCTGGCAGCGGGCCGCGGAGCTCTTCGATCTCGAGATCGTCATGCTCGACGTGGAGGCGTTTCGGTCCGACCAGGGCCTCGACTCACTCCGGCAGGAGCTCGAGCGTGGAGTACGCCTCGTCGCCGTCAGCGCGGTCCAGTTCCAGACGGGCCTCGCGATGCCCCTCGCGGAGATCACGCGACTGACACACGCCGCTGGAGGCCAGGTCTTCGTCGACGCGATTCAAGGCCTCGGCGTGGTGCCGATGGACGTGCGTGAGCTCGGCATCGATTACCTCGGCTGTGGCTCTCAGAAGTGGCTGATGGGCATGGAAGGCGCTGGTTTCCTCTATGTGCGTCCAGGCTGCAAGCTCGTCCCCCGGGTCGCTGGCTGGCTGAGTCACGAGGAGCCGCTCCGTTTCCTCTTCGAAGGCGCGGGACACCTTCGCTACGACCGACCGATCCGAGACGAGCCCAACTTCCTCGAGTCCGGAGCCATCAACGCGATGGGCTTCGTGGCGCTCGAGGCGTCCGTGGCGGCGATCGCCCACCTCGGGGTTCCGGCGATCTTCGAGCACGTTCAGCGCTACCACGACGCGCTGGAGCCGGCGCTCCTCGAGCGCGGCTTCACGAGCGAGCGGCACCCGACCCAGCGGTCCGGGATCCTCGCCTGCCACCCACCGCAGAACGTGAACGCCGCCGCCCTGGTCGAATCGCTCAACGCGCGTGGCGTCGCGTGCACCCAGCCCGACGGCCGAGTGCGCTTTGCGCCGCACTGGCCCAACTCGCTCGACGAGGTGCCTCGGGTGATCGGGGCGCTCGACGCGGCCCTCGAAGCGGCACCCTAGGAGTCGGTCGACTCCGGCAGCTCACTGTCCATTCGCGTACGCTCGATGGCCTCTCGCAGGGCGCCGGCATCCATCGCCTGCACCGACCGGACGAGCTCCGCGACGAGCTCTTTCTCGGAGCGCTTCCTGCGGATCTCGACCCGGGCGTCGAGCATCGGGAAGAGCGCGTTGCGGATGTCGTCGGGGAGCACGTTCTCGAGGTACTCGAGCGCCGTCCCGCGGAGCGCCCGGTCTTCGCCAGAGAGCGCGTAGAGCGCGAGGCGAAGAGGCTGCGGGTCGTAGGCGAGGCTCAGGAGCGTGAAGACATGTTCGACGCTTCGGTGCACGCGGTCCCGATCCGCTTTCTTCGCGAGCATCTCGGCCGGGATGAGCGGAGTGGCGTCTTCGCCGTCATCGTCGAGGAGTCGGCGCTTGTCCCAGATCGACCGGCTCTTGCTCAGCTCGTTGGCCACGCGCTCGTGCACCCGCTCCAGGGTCGGCCGCCGATCCGGGTTCCGGTCCGCGATCCGGGCGAGCGCGATACCGCAGCGGTACCGCACCTCGAAGTACTCGTCGTCGAGTCCCCGGTCGAGCCCGCGCGCGCCGTCCTCGGACTCGCACGCCTGAAGGACCCGCGGGAGGCGGCGGCGGATGGCGAACGGTTGGTCTGGGTCGGTGAGCGCCTGCACCATCGGAGTCACGGCCTCATCGGCGAACGGGCGGAGCGCCTTCACTGCGGTGTGATACACGTCGCGGCGGGCCAAGAGCGGGACGACGAAGGGGATCAAGCGCACGTCGAGAGGCGTCTTTTCGAGCACTTCGCGAATCTCCGGCGTCGCGCCATGGCGTAGCCGGTCGGCGGCCGCATGCACCGGATCATCGTCTGGCGCGTCGATGCCGTCGGGCGACCTGGGCTCTTCGACGGACGGGTCGTCGGGACCATCGAACGACGATTGGGAGATGCGGTCACCGTACGATTCGTGCGCCGCGATTTGCTCGAAGAGGGCTTCGCGATCGAGGCCGAGCGTCGACAAGGTTTGCAAAGTCGCTTGCTGCAACTCGGCCGCGCCGAGCGGCGTGTCGCTCTCGAGCCGGGCCTCGAGCTGGGCGACATATCCGCGGTGCAGTCGACGCGCGATGAGCAGGCTGCCGAGCGCACAAACGCTCGCCCCGATCAGAACGACGGAGTTGTCGAACGCTCCCGGGACCAGGGCGATGATGATCAGAACCACCACGCTTCCGAGCGCGTCCCCCACGCGGTTGCCAGCGACGTCGATGAGGGCCTTGGTCGGTCGCTTGATGCCCAACGCCACCGGCGTGTAGAGCAGCTCGTACCCGCTGCGAAAGATGCTGTTGGCGACGACGAGCTCGGACGCCCGTGCGACGACGACCGTGGCGAGCTTGGTCAGGCCCCCCGCGACCGACGCGGTCAGCAACACGACGACGGGGAGCGTCGCTGCGGCGCCGGCTACGTTGAGCTTCTCGAGCGCCTGCTTGGCCACGCCGAGCTGAAGCAGGAGCGAGAGCACCGCCGCGACCACGTGGAAGAGCGCAAAGAACTGAAGCAGGTCCCCCGGGCGCTGCGCGAAGTGGGCCGCCGCTTCCGCCTTGAAGGCGTAGTCGATCAGCGCGGCGCTCACCGCGGTCAGAAGCACGAGTCCTGCGAGCGCCCTGAGGTACGGAGTCTCCTTGAGGATCGTGAGGGCGCTGCCGCTCTTGGGTTGCTGCGCGGCGCTGGGCGGCCTGGTCCCGGCGCCGATCATCTTCACCCCGAGGGCCGCGAGGGCGTTGATGCCTCCGAGAACGATCAACATCGTGTACGCGTCGAACATCGAGCCGACGCGCTCGGCGAGCAGCCCTCCGGCGACCCCGCCGAAGGTCGCGCCCGTCCCGATTCGACCGATCATCTTCTTGGCGGTGTAGGGGTCGAGCCGCTCGTTGACGACGGACCAGAAGCCGCTGATGACCAGCGCACCAAAGACCGCGGTGTGAAGAAAGAGCACCACGGCGACGGGGCGGGGAGCGCTCGACGCCACGAGCCACTCGCCGAGGTAGAGCCCACCGCTGGTGAGGAACGCGATCGGCACCACCCGGGCTGGGCCGAAGCGAGCGTAGGCGCGTGAGGCCGCGAACACGGCGACGAGCGACGCGGCCGCCGACGCGATCACGACCTGGGGCAAGTCCTCGACCTCAAACGAGGAAAGGAAGAGCGCGTCCCGCGTGGCCTTGCTGCCAACCTGCTGGGCGATCATCAGCGCTGCAGAGATCAACGCAGCGATCGACGCCCGACGGTCGGCTCGTTCGCGAGGGTCTGCGGCCACGGCGCGAGGATAACCGTATCCTCGCGAATGTGCCGCGTCACCTCCACTCGCCCGTGCTCATCGTCGCCTCCCACAACGCTGGGAAGGCCGCCGAAGTCGCCGATCTCTTCGCCCCGTGGGGGTTTCAGTTCAAGACCGCCGCTGAGCTCGATCTGCCCGTCCCAGATGAGAACGAACCCACTTTCCTGGGGAATGCGTCGATCAAGGCGCTCGCCGCGGCTACCGCCTGCGGCAGTCCCGCGGTGGCCGACGACTCGGGGCTGGTCGTGCCTGCGCTCGGGGGCGACCCCGGTGTGCGGTCGCGCCGTTGGTCGCCGACAGGCGATTACGGTGAGGCGATGGCGCGCGTGAACGCAGAGCTCGGTGATCGATCCCGCGCAGCGGAGATGGTCTGTTCTCTGGCGATCGCCTGGCCGGACGGAGAAGTGCATGCCTTCGAAGGCAGGGTGCAGGGAACCCTCACCTGGCCGCCCCGCGGAGATCTCGGATTCGGCTATGAGCCCATGTTTGTGCCGGTTGGCAGCTCATCGACCTACGGAGAGATGGTCCGCGCCGTGAAACACGAGGACGATCCGCGGGCGCGTGCCTTTGCGCAACTTAGCGCCAACTTTCTCGTTCCCTATTCCAACCGATAACCCTCTCGCTCCCGCAGCTCCGGCAGACCCGTCGAGTCTGCCGCCGGCACGCCGCTCGCAGACATCCAAGTCGAGGAGGTGCTGAGATGGCTGAGGAGCGAAACTACGACGTGATGAAGGACCCCGGTGGCGCGCCGATCAAGGCGTGGGTGCATGGCGTCGAGGTGGAGGACCGAGCCCGAGAGCAGCTCCGTCGGATCGCTCAGCTGCCGTTTGTGCATCGACATGTCGCGGTCATGCCTGACGTACACCTCGGCAAGGGCGCGACCATCGGCAGCGTGATTCCGACCGAGGGCGCGATTGTGCCGGCCGCGGTGGGTGTGGACATCGGATGCGGGATGATGGCGGTACGCACCTCGCTCAGCGCACGCGACCTGCCCGACACTCTCCGGGACGCTCGCACCGCGATCGAGCGAGCGGTGCCCCACGGTCGCTCCCACCGCGGGGGCGCGCGTGACGTCGGCTCCTACGGGGAGCTGCCGTCCGGCCACGCGGCCTCGTTTGCGCCGCTGCACGAGCGCTTCGTCGAGATCGCGAAGAAGCACCCGAAGATCGGCCGAGGCAAGACCGCGGAGCACCTGGGCACCCTCGGCACCGGCAACCATTTCATCGAGATCTGCCTCGACGAGGTCGATCGCGTGTGGGTCATGCTGCACAGCGGCTCGCGAGGCGTCGGAAATCGCATCGGTCGCTACTTCATCGGGCTCGCGAAGAAGGAGATGGAGCGTTGGTTCATCTCCCTGCCGGACGCGGACCTGGCGTACCTCGCGGAGGGATCCACGCACTTCGCGGACTACCGGGAGGCGCTCGGCTGGGCGCAGGACTTCGCCGCGATGAACCGGGAGCTGATGATGCGCTCGACGATCGCGGCGCTCCGCGGAGTGCTCGGCACGTTCGACGCGAGCTGCGAGGCGGTGAACTGCCACCACAACTACGTCTCGAAGGAGCACCACTACGGCAAGAACGTCTGGGTCACGCGCAAGGGAGCCGTGCGTGCACGCCGTGGCGAGCTGGGCATCATCCCCGGCTCGATGGGCACGCGCTCCTACATCGTCCGCGGCAAGGGAAACCCCGAGAGCTTCCACTCCTGCAGCCACGGTGCAGGCCGACGCATGTCACGCACCGAGGCGCGTCGTCGATTCACGCCCGCCGACCACGAGCGCGCCACCGCCGGAGTGGAGTGCCGCAAGGACGCGGAGGTGATCGACGAGACGCCGATGGCCTACAAGGACATCGACGCGGTCATGCACGCGCAGCGCGACCTCGTGGAGGTCGCTCATACGCTGCGTCAGGTCGTCTGTGTGAAGGGGTGAGGCGGGTGCGGCTACAAGCAGTAGCCGTACTCGACGCCGCCCACGACGGCCGGCTCGGTGAACGATGTGCAGAACGTGAGGCCGCGGCACTCGGTCCCGCTCGGCTGTCGGCACCAGCGGTAGCACTCCCTGGGACCCGTCGTCGGGCCACCGCAGAAGTGGCCCGGCGCGCAGTCCTCAGCATCGACGCAAGTCCCGCCTTCGGTGACCGTGCCCGCCGCGCGACAGCCCGTGAAGGTGCGCATGGAGCCCATGGTCTCTTCGAAGATCGCGCACCCCATCGTCGATGGACACCCGACGCCCGTGGCCGGTGAGCAGTTGCCGGTGCAGAGCGTCACGCCTGGCAGCGCACCGCCCGCGCCGTCGTCGAGTTCGAGAAGGCAGAGAGAGCCAGCGCCCGGACACTCGGCGTCCGTCTCACAGAATCTCGCGCAGAACCCAGCGGTGCCGGATCCGAGGCAAAGGTTGCCGGCCTGACAGGAAGTCGCGCCGGTGCAGGCCTCACCCTCGGCTTCGGGGCCGGGCGTGCCACACACGCGACTCGCGCCACTGATGTAGCAACCTTGGCCAGCCGCGCAGCCGCATTGCGGGGACACGAGCCGACAAGGGGTCTCCGAGCAGGTGCTGCCGGGTCCGGCGTCGAAACCGCCGCCGCCGCCCGCGTCGAAGCCCGTGGTCGGACCCGAGTCCAGGGCGGGAGAAGGACCAGCGTCCACCCCCGGCAAGGAGCCGGAGTCCATCAGCGCAACTGCGCCCGCATCTGGGAGGCGTTCACCGCCCCCCCGTGCACAGCCAGCCACTGTCATTGCGATAAGAGCCATCACACCCGCCGCCACGCGTGCTCGGTCCCATGATTGTTTCATCGTCGGCGCACAGACTAGACAAGCGGCGCCGGGGTTCAAGCCAACGCCGTCAGTCCTGCCTCAGGCGCCGGCGGGCTCGGGCACCACGAGCGGCTGAAGTTCGCCGGACTGGTACATCTCGATGACGATGTCAGAGCCGCCGACGAGCTTCCCGCCCACGTAGAGCTGCGGGATGGTCGGCCAGTTACCGAACTCCTTGATGCCCTGACGGACTTCCATGTCCTCGAGCACGTTGAACGTCTCGAACTCGGCTCCGCAGCGCTTCAAGACCTCCACCGCGCTGGCGCTGAAGCCGCACTGCGGAAAGTGCTTGGAGCCCTTCATGAAGAGCACGTTGTGGCTCCCGTCGATGATCGATTGGATGCGGGTCTTCAGAATGTCTTCCACAGCTGCTCTCCTACTTCGCGTTCCAGCGATCTGGCGTCGACGTCACCATCGTGAGGGCGTGCACGGGCCCCTGCATCAGCTCGCCCAACGCCGCGTAGACGGCCTGGTGCTGTTCGATGCGGCTCTTGCCCTCGAACGCTGAGCTCACGATCACGGCGCGATAGTGATCCTTGGTGCCCGTGAGGTCTTCGAGTTCGAAGTGGGTCACCCCACCGAGGCCCTCACGGATGCGCGCTTCAACCACGTTCGGTTCCACCATTGACGCAGAACTAAGGCTCAGACGGCAGCCTGTCAACGCTGCCGACGCCTCGGTCGGCTATGCTCGGCGCGTGGTGAACGACGCACCAGGGTTGGTCGAGCGGATCAAAGCCCACGCGGTGCAGATTCGACTCTACTTCTACCGTGCCCTGTGGGAGGTCGAAGAGGCGAAGCTCTCGCCGCCCCGACGGGCCGCGCTCAGCGTCGCCCGCCTCATCTTCGTGACCGTGGACTCGTTCTTCAGGGAGCAGCTCCAGATGCGAGCTGCCGCGCTCGCCTTCTTCTCATTGCTCAGCATCGTGCCCGCCGCGGCCTTCGTCTTCAGCCTCGCGAAGTGGCTGGGAGCCTACGACCTGCTCATCTCGGAGACGGTTCGGCCGCTGATCGATGAGAGCTTCCCGCACGCCGACGCCCCCGGCGCAGCGGACGGCGTGGCTGCGCTGCGCTCGACCCTCGAGGAGCTGATCGGTCTGGTGGCGAACACCGACGTCTTTGGCCTCGGCGTGCTCGGCCTCTTTGTTCTCCTGATCACCATTCAGCGCGTGCTCCGCGTAGCCGAGGAGTCGTTCGACGCGATCTGGGGGTTCGAGGGCCGCCGCAATTTCATGCGTCGTCTGCCCGCCTACGTCATCGTCGTCGTCTTCACGCCGCTGGCCTTGACCTTCGCGTCGACGATCACCGCGGCGCGTCACGGGCAGCCAGCGATGCGCATGCTGGAGGCCTGGTTGCAGCAACCTTGGCTGGCAGGGGTGCTCGCTTTTGCGATCCCGCCCGTCCTGGTCTGGCTCGCTCTCTTGCCGGTCTACCTGCTGCTGCCGGGGGCGCGTGTCCGCCGCCGGTCCGCGATGATCGGTGCGCTCGTGGGGGGCTTCGGCTGGTACGGCCTGCAGATCCTGCACGTCTCGTTTCAGATCGGCGTCGCTCGGCAGAACGCCCTCTATTCGGGGTTCGGTGCCTTCCCCATCTTCTTGCTCTGGCTCCACCTCTCCTGGGTCTGTGTGCTCCTCGGCGCGCAGGTGGCCTCGGCCAACCAGAACGCGCCCACCTTGCGTCAGCTGGCGCGCGCGAACTTGAGTGATCACACCTCTGTTCAGGCGGTCGCCTTGCGGGCGATGACGCTCCTGCCGGGAGACAAGAAGGGCGAGAAGCTCCGCATCTTGGCCCGACAAGTCGGCGTCGCCGTGGAGCCGCTGCGAGCGGTGTTGGAGCTCCTCGCGAAGCGCGGTTTGTTGACGCGGCGAGGCGGGCCGTACAACCCCCAGTACGCGGCGGCGACGGACTTCGACTCCGTTCGGGTGGCCACCGTGCTCGAGGCGGTTGGGCGGAGCTCGGCCGACTCGACGATGCCGTGGGACGACGCTGAGCGCAGCGTGCAGGACGTGCTCGACAAACTGCAGGGCGCGGTCGAGTCGTCGAGTCACAACCACACGATCGGCGAGCTTCGCCGGGGCGCATCCGACGCCGGGGAGATGTGATAGCGTCGCCGCTCGCTGGAGGGGAATCATGCGACGAACGATCTTGCTGAGTCTTTTGCTCGTGGTCGGTGGCTGCGGCGGCGACGGCGCCGCTGATGATCCCGGGGAAGACACCGTTGCCGACACGAGCGGCTCGGAGAGCGTGACCCCCGTCCCCGAACCGGAACCCGAGCCGGAGCCTGAACCCGAACCGGAGCCGGCCTCCGGCCCCGCGCAGCTCACGGTCTCGAACCAAGTCGGGAGCGCAGATGGGGGCGGGACCGTGCAGGTGCTCGATGAACACGGGGAGGTCGTCGCCGAGGGAGAGTCGGGTCAGACCTTCAACGTGGAGTCCGGGACCTATCGGGTTCGAGGCAGCATCACCGACGCCGCGTTGCTCGTCGACACGCCGACGCACGAGCTCGACGGTTACGTGACGGTGCCGCCCGGCCAGACCACGACCTCGAGCATCTCGTTCCCTGTTTCGCACGTGCTGATCAACGTGCGGAGGGGCAGTCGCTCCGTCGCTCGCTGGCGATTGCAGATCCATCGCGACGGCCGAGAGGCCGGCGAGACGATCACCGTCGAGCCGTCATCGGAGCACATCCCGATTACCCCGGGTCGCTATTCGGGGACGCTTCGTTTTGGAGGACAGCAGATCGAGGTCAGCGGGCTGATCTTCCAGGGCGGCGCCCGTATGTCAGTTCCGATCAACGTCAACTGAGAGATCGCGCCGCGTCACTGAAAACGGATCAGTAGGGGTACCCTGTAATTCTAGTGATGCTGGATTCCACGGAGTCCCCTCCGACCCCTTGACGCACCCTTCGTATCCAACATGCCCAGGGGCATGCGGATGGTGGCGGCTCTCTCTCTGGCTCTTTCTCTCCTCTCCGGTTGTGCCTCTGACACGATCGACGATTCGGCGTTCAGCACACGGACCAACCTCTATTGGCAGCGCTGTGCCGTGGGCTCCTCCTGGGACGGGGAAGGGTGCCTCGGCGACGCGGAGCAGCTCGACTGGAGCGGCGCGGTCGACGCGTGTGACGCGGCCGGCCCCGGCTATCGACTGCCCACGCTGGACGAGCTCGCGCTCCTCCTCGGTGAGTGCACCGAGGGAAGCGGAGCGGCACGCTGTGCCCCTTGCGCGGCGAGCGGCGAGTGTTCGGCCGTGCTGGTGGACAGCGCGTTCTACGGCTGGACGTGGACGGGCGACCAGACCGATGAGAGCGCCGGAGCGTTTGTCGTGAACCTTCGCGACGGCGTAATCGCGTTCGATGAAGCCGAGCAAGGCTTCTACGCGCGCTGCGTCACCGAGACGCCTTAGCGCGAAGCGGCTCCAGCGCTTTCAGTCGTCTTCTCGGAGCACGCCCGCTTCAGTCAGCAGCTCACGAACGTGGGCCCAGTAGACCTCGGTGTGCGGAACGTCGCTGTGGCCCGCGTCAAATGCGACGAGTCGGCTGTCCCAGCCGAGGCGGTGCAGCTCGCTGGCGTGCCGAATGGGGATCAGCGTGTCCTCCACGCCGTGCATGATCAGCGTGGGCGTGTAGCTCTGAATCAGGGCCTGCCTGGTGTCGTAGCGGTCACGAATTGCCGCGGCCGGCGTCATCCAGCGACTCGCGAGATCGGGAACGTTGGTGAAGGTCGACTCCAAGACCAGCGCGGCGCAGCGTCGCCGGGTCGACAGCACGCCGACGACGCCGCCGCCGAGCGAGCGCCCGTGAAAGACGACGCGGGCTGGGTCGATCTCCGGCCGATCCTCGAGGCGGTCCACGAAGTGGGTGAAGTCTGCGACGAGGGCTGCCTCGCTCGGTGCCCCGCCAGACCGACCGTAGCTTCGGAACTCGGGCAGCAGGACCGCGACGCCCATCTCCCGGTACGGCTCGAGCACCTCGCCCCAGTCGTCGATGAGCTCGCGGTTGCCGTGCGCGAAGACCACCGCGGGGCCCGGCTCGTCGGAGGTGCCGTGCGCTGGCAGGTACCAAGCCTCCACCCGTCCGCCCTCGACATCGAGCCACCAGCGCTCTGCCCCCGAGGGCAGCGCGACGCGCCCGTCGACCGGTCGTGGTTGGTAGAGGTAGCCGTCCTGGATCTGGTAGAGCGCGCTGCACCCGAGCGTGTTTGTGCTCAGCACGAACCCGATCAGAACGTGCCACCAAACGTCAATTGCGCGGGCGGGGCGAGGCTGGCGGCTTCGCTCAGCGGCGAGGTCGTAGGCGGGGCGCCCGTCGTTTCGCTTCGATCCCATCCGTAGTGCAGCAAGTACGGCAAGCCGAGCCCGGTGGCCAGCCCCATCAGCGAACCCACGAGCACGTCGCTGGCCCAGTGGCGCTCCGCGAGCATGCGCAGCACCGAGACGATGGTGGCCGTCATCATCGCGGCGCCACAAGCGAAGATGTCCGCGGCGACGTCGGCGTAGAGGGGCAAGTTCGCGTGTGACATGCAGACCGCGCCGGCCGAAGAGAAGGCCGCGCTCGCGTGCCCGCTGTAGAAACTGCGGGTGCGTCCACGCGATCCACACCGATCCGGGTCGGCCTCTCGGTCGGCCAGGCTGCACGCTTCACCGTGGGGTCGTTCTCGGTGCACGATCACCTTGATCAGGGTGCTGAGGATGAAGTCCGCCGCCAGGACCTCGGTGAACACGCTCGTGAGTTGAAAGGCGACATCGGAGGACTGGTAGCCGAGTCCGGCGACGGCCAAGGCGTCGAGCACCGGCCAGGCCATCAGCGTCACCAGGAGCACGTCGGAGAGGGTGGCGGCGAGCTCGGCGCTCTCCCTCGAGCTCGGGTCGAGGGCGTCGTGAACGTCCTGGTCGAAGAGCCAGGGCCCCCGGACGCGCGCGTCCGACGGGGTCTCGTAGAATCGGTCGAACGCGAACGTCGACGCCACGCCGAGGGTGCTGGCCACGTAGGAGGCGGGGTGTACGCGCGCCCACCGCTCCGACCATCGCAGTTCGGTCTGGGCCTCTGCGCGGCATGGGGCCAAGGCTACGCACACGAGCAGCGCGCACACCGAGCTTCGGGCTGCGAACGAAGACTGTGTCGGCGCCGGCACGTGCCTCAGGGAGGGAAGCACATCAGACGGTGATGCGCTTGAGTCGCGTGTTGACGTCGCGCGCCAGCGAGATCTCTTGGTCACGCGGCAACGTCGTGGTCGCCGCGAAGAGGGCAAACGCTGCGAGCTCGTGCAGGGCTTGAGCGAGCGCCTCCATGGGCGCATCGACTTCGAGCACGCTCATGGCTTCGACGACCTGCTCCACCGAGATGCTGCCGTCCTCTTGGATGTTCGGCCCGAAGACCGGTCCGTAACCGCTGCCCTGGACCCACGCCTCCAGCGTCGACCGGGTTTGATCGATGCCGCCATAGGTCGCGACGGCCATGAAGATGTCGCGCAGCACGTCGTTGAAGAGCCGAACCAGTCGCTTCACCTCGCCAGCGTCGACCTGCTTCTTGGCGGCCAGGAGCACCCCGCCCTGCTGCATCATCCCGTACACGCTCTTGAGCGTCTCGAAGTGGCCGAGGCCGGACTCGCGGCTGATGTCCTCGATCGTACGTAGCCCGTCGGCGTAGGTCAGGACGGTCTGCATGTTCTCGTCGAGCGTGAGCCGCGTGACCTTCGGCTGGGGCACGGGGCAGACGTCGTCGTTCGGGATCCGCTGACGGAAAAGCGCCATCTCGTCGATCCTCTGCACGCCCTCCATGAGCAGCATCGTGATCGGCAGATGCACCGTGTGATGGGGGACGTGCTCGTCGTCGTCGTCGTCGCTGACGGTGAAGAGGTAATAGCCGCGGCGCGCGAGCAGCGCGGAGTAGAAGATCTGCTCGACCTGTTTGCGCAGCTCCGCGAAGAGCTGCTCCTGGGTGAGCAGCTCACGCTCGATCAAGAGCTGTCCCAGGCGCCGCTCTGGGGTGACGTCCCGCAGGATCGCGTCGAGCTGCTGTCGAGTCAGGGCGCCCCGCCGATAGAGCACTTGCCCAAGTCGGTCGTCCGGCGAGTCGCTGAGCGCGTACTTCAGCGCACCTTGAGAGACGGAGAGCACGCGGTGGTTCGTGCCGTCCATGACGTGGAGATCACCGCGCCAGTGAGCGCTCGAGATGATGTTGATGATCTCGAGCGTCGACGTCCGGTTCAGCAGCTCCCCGGCCATGGCGACCCGGGTCGAGCGTCCCGCGTCCGCGTTCTCGGGGAGCTCCTCTCGCAGGATCACGAGGCCAGGCGCTTCGACCACGAGCCGATAGCGTCCCGCCCGGTCGCGCAGTCGACGCTCGGCGCCCCGACCGGCAACACGCACGCTGCCGTCGCCTTCGATGACGACCAGGTCGCTCGGCTCGCCCACGGCCGGAGAGTACCGTGCCCCGATGCTCTAGAACATCCCCCATCGCTCAGTTCATGGCGTACGATTTGCCGCGTGCAGCGCTTGATCTTTTCTTTGCTGGTCCTCGTCGCCTTCGCCCCGACCGCTGGGGCCCAAGATGCGTTCGCGGACGATGATTTTTCCGCCCACCGGTTCTACATGGCTCCGGGGCCGAACAACTTCTTGCTCGTCGAGGGTGCGGACGTCGGTCCCGATCTGGGCGGCTCGTTCGGGATCACGCTGGGCTACATGCATCGACCCTACGCGGCCGATGACCTGCTCTGGTTCGTCGACTGCCAGCAGGGCACCTCCACCGCCGACTGCTCGGTCGTCCCGAACCCGACGGTCGAGACCGAGATGCTCGGGCCCATGCTCACCGCGCAGGTCTACGGGGCGTTTACCTTCCTCGAGCGCATTCAGGTGGGCTTCAACCTGCCTGTCGTGCTCTTCGGCGAAGGAGAGGCGTTCTCTTTCACCGAGGGCTCGGGCCGCGACATTCGCTCACGCACCGCGGCTGCAGGCGGCGTCGTCGGCGGCCTCAGTGACCCTCGGATCTCAGCGAAGATCCGGATCCTCGACCCGGATCAGGACGGGAACGGCGTCACCATGGGCGCGTCCGGCTTCTTTCAGATCCCCGTCGGTCACTACATGTGGCCGCAGCATTTCATCGGGGATCCTGCGCCACAGGGCGGGGTGAACCTGATCGGGGGCTTTCGTTTCGAGATCTTCCGGCTCGCCCTGAACCTCGGCTTCACCTTCCGGGAGGAGTTGGCGAACATTCGGAGCGTGGTCGGGCCCGAGTTCACCTACGGGCTCGCGGCCGGCCTGCGCTTCCACCCTGCGGCGGAGGTCGTCGTCGAATACAGCGGCGTCACCAGCTTCGGCCAGCGCTTCGACAGCGAGGCCCCCATGGGGCTGCGGGCTGCCGTGCTCGTTCACCTGGGCGAGGTCTCGCTGCACGTCGGCGGCACCGTCGGCTTGGTGCATGGCGTAGGGCAGGAGGAATTTGGCTTTTTCGGGGGCATGCAGTTCGCGCCGGAGCCCGACCGGGACAGCGACCGCGACGGAGTCATGGACTCCGAAGACGGCTGCCCGAGCGACGCTGAGGACGCGGACGGCTGGGACGACGAAGACGGCTGCCCCGAACTCGACAACGACGAGGATGGGGTAGCGGACACCGACGACCCGTGCCCCGACGAGGCTGAGGACGTCGACGAGTTCGAGGACGAAGACGGCTGCCCCGAGCCGGACAACGATCAGGACGGCATCCGAGACGGCTACGACTCCTGTCCCAACGACGCAGAAGACATGGACGGGGACCGAGACACGGACGGCTGCCCGGACACGGACGCGGACGGTGACGGCATCGTCGGGGAGGCCGATCAGTGCCCCAACGAAGCAGAGGACTTCGACGGATTCGCCGATGAAGACGGCTGCCCCGAAGAGGACCTCGACCAAGACGGTGT
>Ga0114933_10002157_pt1 | contig 20822 bp, 16 predicted proteins | sample 4SBtaG_FD_89691 | JGI IMG/M metagenome (GOLD analysis project Ga0114933, IMG submission 89691) | Deep subsurface microbial communities from Kolumbo volcano to uncover new lineages of life (NeLLi) - 4SBTROV12_W25 metaG | ecosystem: Environmental > Aquatic > Marine > Volcanic | place: Kolumbo... | reverse complement strand
ATTCGAATACTCTCCGTGGGTATCGTGTCTGCCGTTGGAATAGGCACCTTGGCTTATGTGATTTTAGGCGATTATCTGATGCTGGTACTCTCCGGACTTCTGGACCGTTTTCTGACGTTGCAATCGGCTGTCAGCAAGGACGTATCTCTGATCAATAGATTTCTCGAGACTCAGGGCGTCTGGGAGCATATCAAGGTAAACCCTATTCTTGGCTATGGTATGGGAGTTCCGTACCGATTCTACAACATCACGTTCGAGTATTCAGAAATCAAAACCTTCGTCCACAATGGATATGTAGCCCTGTTGTTCAAATTCGGCGTCTGGGGCCTGGGCATGATGCTCTTCATGATGGTTCGCTTCTTCGTCACAGCGTTTCAGAACTGGAAAAAACGCCATGACCAGCTACTTCCGCGATTGATCTCGCTTTCCGTGGCGGCAGGTCTGCTTGCCCTATCGGTGAATGCCACTACAGCGAATCCATTTTACCAGAACGATTTGATGTTTATATATGCGTCATTGTGGGGTATTGCTGGAGGAATTCGGGCTCGCAGAACAGCGATTCAGCAACGAGTGTCGGGATGAACCCCACCGGTGACGGCCATTAAACCAACCGTACTTTATTTTTCACGATTTGTACTGGACTATCGCCTACCGATTTTCCGTGCCCTTGACGAACGTCTCGGCGGCCGCCTGGTCATCTGCTCCGGGGATCCTCCAGAATCCTCTTCGTTGACATCCCTGATTTCTGAATCCAGCCAGAGCACGGGGCCCAGACGCTTTCATTTGAAGAATCGCTGGCTCGGCGGAGAGAAAATCCACTGGCAATCCTGGAGTGGGGCTCTCAAAGAATACCACGATGCCTCCGCGCTTTTGATTGAAGAGTCTCCTCGCTCCGTGTCTCTTCCCTTTTTGATGCGCGCTGCCAGGAAGAGAAAAATGGCGACGGCGTTGTGGGGGCACTTTTCCTCGAATAATCGGCCACTGGGCTCGGGTGATTTCAGAGACAGCAGAAGAATGAACCTCGCCAGGAGCGCAGACACCCTGATTTGCTACACAGATGAAATAGCTTCAGATCTTCGTTCCCGACTCGGACAGGACAATATCTTTGTCGCCAGAAACACCCTGGACACGAGCATCCTGTTTGCAGAGCATGACCGTTTGTCTGCCGAAGGAAAGCTCTCCATCCGGCAGCGCCTCGGAATCGACGACAGACCGACACTGTTGTTTATCGGCCGGCTAATCAAGGAAAAAGGTGTAGAGCGCGTCCTCGAAGTTGCTTCCAAACTGGGTGGCGAAAAAGTGTCTGTCATTGTTATCGGAGATGGTCCTGAACGAACGAATCTGGAGAAACTGGCTGCAGATCTGAATATATCTGCCCTTTTCACGGGGGCGATCGCCGACCTGAAAGAAAGCGCACCCTACATCGCCGCATCTGACGTGCTTCTCAATCCAGGGTATTTGGGGCTGTCTGTCAATCACGCTTTCAGTCTTGGAGTGCCTGTCGTCGCACCGCGCGCAACGACATCTGATGTCAGAGGACACAGCCCGGAGTGGGCCTATGTCTCGCCGGGAGAGACAGGTGAATTCGCTGCGTCGGATTCCATTGAAGATCTGAGTGCTTCGACGCTGAAGGTGCTCTGCGACCAGAGTCGATATTCAAGGGCGGCAGCCGCGTTCTCCCGCTCCGAGTTGAGTCTCGAGAGAATGGTTGACGGACTGGAACAGGCTATAGCGTTCGCAGAAACGAGTGCGAAATCTGCGAGGGGGACGTCATCGAAATGAGTCCTTCCAGCAACTCACGCGAGGAAAAAAGAACACTGATTGTCATCGGTCGCTTTCCGCCCCCCAACGACGGACAGGCGATTGCAACGGCTCGCTTCGTAGAAAACCTCAAAGGTACCTATGAGATCATACCCATCAACACGATGATCGCTGCCTCGGCTTCAATAGTGGCCAAAGTTCGATCGTATCGCAAGTCAGGTCAGAAATTGCGCTCGGCGCTCGAGAGTCACCCGGATGCGCTGGTGATATGGCAGTCTATATCTCCTGAAACGGTAGGCCATTTCAGAGATCTGATGACCATTTTCCCTGTGCTCAAGGATCACAACACCATCGCTGTTGCCCATTGGGGTAAGTTCGCCTCCGTGTTCACCAACCGACTTACAAGCTTGACGGCGAGCCACAATATCACGGCTCTCAACAAGGTCGTCTTTACGGATCCATCTCTCGCCGAAGCGTGTGACCCGTGGCTGAGCCCCCGGCACCGAGCCGTCATCCCGAACTCGGTTGATCCCGAAATAGCTGCAACACTCCACGACATGGAGCACTCGCTCGCGGAACGGCCCCACAAGCCCGTCCGTTTACTGTTTTTGAGCAATATGATTCGGGAAAAGGGGTACATGGACGTCCTGGAAGCGGTTTTTCTGCTGAACCAGAAGGGCGTGGAGGTAGATGCTACTTTTGCCGGAGCCTGGCAAAATGAATCGGACAAGATGGAGTTCGAAGCATTGATTCAAGATCGAAATGCATCGGGATCAGTTCGGCATGTGGGGATGGTCTCGGATCGATCGCACGTCAAACACCTCTTTCTCACATCCGACATATTTGTGTTGCCCTCATACCTGCGCGAATCTCAACCGCTGGCGATCGCAGAGGCGCTCAGCACCGGGACTCCGTCCATCGTTGCCGATGACGGCGGAATGCCTGCGATGATAGAAAATGGAAGGGCGGGGCGCGTGATTCCGGCGCAGAATCCAGAGGCCATTTGCATCGCTGTAGAGGAATTGAGTGACCCAGCTATCTGGCAAGAGTGTTCGCGGAAAGCCCGTCAGATATATTCCAGCCGATTCGATGTTGCGTCAGTACGGGATAAATGGATACGTCTGATCGAAGAAGTATACCAGAACCCAAAAACCAGCGAATGAACAGGATCGCCAAAAACATATCCTGGATGACCTTTTCGAGCGTCTCTGTAAAGCCGCTCTGGTTTGTGTTCATCACGTACGTCTGCATTCGGTACATGGGTCTGGAGCAATACGGGGCCATGACGGCAGCTCTGGCCCTGATGGGCATCTGCGATGGTTCACTTACCCTGGGCTCATCCGATTTTACGACTCGGGAATTGTCGCGGGACGAGACCAACACGAATCTGTTTTTCTCCAACTTCCTGGTTTCGAGGATTTTCTTTTCCCTGATTGCTGTTGGTCTCGGATTGGTCATCCGAATGTTCATCAGCGGAAATTCCGGAATCGAAGTTGTGATCTTCGCCGGCACTTACGTGTTCGCACGAAACGTGCTCGAATATTGCCGAGCTCTGTATCGGGCCCGTGAAGTGTTCAAGTATGAGGCGTATTCAACGATTCTGGAAAAAGTTCTGGTTATCGGATTCGGAACGTACGCCCTGCTGAAGGTCCCGACCGCATCCTCAGCTCTGCTGGGAATGAGTACCGGGATGTTCATCACATTTGTTTTGAATCTGGGATGGGTGCTGCGTCGCATCGCACGATTTGATCTGAAGCTGATCTCCCTGAATTTCTTTCGCAAGGTGATGCCGAAAGCAGTGCCATTGGGACTGTCGAGCATATTTGTGCTTCTCTACTATCGTACTGACAGCATAATGATTGAAGCGTTTGAAGGTGAGCTCGTCACCGGGCAGTACGGGATCGCATTCAGAATAACGGAGGCCATGGTACTCCTGCCCTATATCGTAACCTCTGTCCTTCTTCCCAGACTTTCCGCATTGCACGATTCCGATGGTCGGCAGTTCAACAAGATGTTTCGAAAGGGGATGCTCGGAATGGGAGCAGCGGCCTTGCTTGCCAGTCTGGCAGTTTACGCCCTCGCCCCTGTGATTATCCCGCTTATTGATTCTAGCATTGAGGCGGTTCCTGCGATCGCTCTGCTGCGTATTCTGGTCATCGCTTTTGCACTGAGCGCTGTGAACCAGATGATGATCACCCATCTGACGGCAACTAACAGACAGAATGTTCTCGCCGGTATTCTCGCATTCGCGGCGGCTTTCAACATCGGATTGAACTTTTTTCTGATTCCGTCCTGGTCGGCACCGGGGGCCGCGGTCGCGACAGTTGCCACCCAGGTTGTGATCGGACTCCTGTTCTGGATTGTCCTCACCAAGACAATCTCTACTCCTGGAATGCCTATCCCGACAGATTGAGGGCGCGTCGCCCAAACAACGATCCTCTATCGGTGTGACTTTCCAGAGCCACATGGTGGCTTATGTTGTAAATGAGCGTCGGCAGATCGGCAAACCTTTTTGCTCCTTCGCTTTTCAAACCACCAGAACAGCGATTTAAGCTTGTAACCGTTTTCGCGACTGAAACGTATTCGCGGAAACAGGCTCACGGACACAACTGGAATTCGGCCCGAGTTCAGCATGAGAATGAGGGTGATGATGATCTACACAGTCCGCATGAGCCAGGCCATTTCTGGCCAGCAACTTGAGGGATCACATTTTTAGACATGAAAACACGACTTACAGCTTTCTCATTCCTGGTTCTGTTTCTCTGTTCAGGCATCACTTCTGCGTGGGCCCAGGAGCGGGTATCGAATAAAGTACCTGAAGAATATGAGTCCGTAGTATCCGCCGTTCAGAAGGTTATGGGTCTGTTGCAGGACGTAACTCAGAGACATGCTACAGAGCCCATCTCAGACCAGATTCTCTCGATCAGCGATCGACTGACGATGACCGGCCCTGTGACAGGTGGTTTTCGAAGCACCGTGCCCGATGAAGACCTCATCGAAATGCTTCAGGACATCGAACGGGAACTGGAAAGTATTGTCCGAGCTCTGGACAGACATGGAGAAGATGACCTCTCCAGACGCCTCGCAACCGTTTTGGATGATCTTGAAGAGGCCGTTGAAGAGGCTATGGAAGAGGCAGATGAGGATATCCGCATTCGTCGCTCAAATTCACGGCGTTATGAGATTCGCAAAGGGCATGAGCGCGTGACCATCAATACGCGCGATGATGACTGGTGGGACGACGATGATAAATGGGAAAAAAGAAACCGTGCACGTGACCGGAGATGGGAAGACTACCGGCCGAACCGGCACAACTGGAGCCGTTCTGGATCATACGCATTTGTCGGTGAACTTACGCATCGGTGGCCCTACCAGAGCAACGGCATCTACAACAGCATCCCCGCCTCCCGATTCAACAGGGTCGAAGGCCTCGTGCTGGGTTTTGCGAGAGCTCCGCTGGAATGGTCGAGTTGGGACCGAGGACGTATTTACGGCCAGGCAGGATATGCCTTTGGCCTTGAAGATTGGCGATACAATGTTGGCGTTGAAACGCGCTTGGGCAGCTACAGCAGAAACCAGAATTTCGACGTCAAGCTGGGTGGCGAGTATCACCTGAATACTGAAACCAATGATCTCTGGAAGAGCTCGTGGGCCGAAAACACCAGTGCCGCAGCTTTATTCAAACACGATTTCTTTGACTACTATCAGACCGAAGGCTGGACCGCCTACCTCGTCGCTCGAGTGACACCATACGCACAGTTGAGTGCCGGTTTCAGGGCAGATGAGTACACGAGCCTCGAAAATGAAACGAATTGGTCGCTTTTCGGTGGTGATGATTTCAGACTCAATCCGGCGATCAATGAAGGTGATATGCGTTCCTTCGTATTTGCTCTGGAGGGCGGAAAGGTCAAATCCTTCAACCATCGTCCAAGTGGAGCTGCGTTCAGGCTTGAGGCGGAAGTTGGACAGGGTCTGGGTGGCGATTTTGACTATTCCCGATACCTGGGTGACCTACGTACATATGCCCGCCTCACACGGCATTCGGGACTGAATCTTCGTTTCCGAGGCGGCTTTACCGAAGGGAGCGTGCCGATCCAGAAGACGTTCACCCTGGGTGGAATCGGGTCCGTTCGAGGCTACCGTCAGAATGAATTCCTCGGGACGCGTATGATGCTTGCCAACGCGGAACTGACTCTCTACGAGCCAGACGTGCTGGATTGGTTGATGAATGACTTCGCGATCTTCGGCACATTCGATGCCGGCTGGACGAATTCGGTGGCAGGTCAGAACGAGTTTTCCATGGACGATGTCTTTTCATCCGCCGGGTTCGGTATCTCCTTCGACGACCGAACCGTGCGCCTTGAAGTCTCCTGGCCGCTCCGCGACCTGGGAACAGGCTACGAACCATCAATATGGTTCAGAATCAACCCTTCATTCTAAGTTACCGACGAACAGCTGCTCCAGTCCTTCAGGGGACTGCCGCTCCAACCCTGCCGCTCCAACCCTGCGGCTCCAACCCTGCGGCTCCCGCTGGGACCAAGCTCTCGAGTTCGCACCTGATAATGAAAGCCCCGGCCGCGCAAGCGGCCGGGGCTTTCTCGCATTTACGATTGAGGGGGTTGTGAATCTCGGGGCGCCTATGTGGGGCCCCTTTGCCATTCAGTTCCTGATATCTGCATCAGGTGCCTGTTCTCATATCCCCGGATTCAAATCAGGCCAGTGAGTGACTAAATGTCAGACCGTTAAGCGCCAACCTGCTCCCATGTCCATTTCAGGAGAACACCAATCGCGGAGGCAGCGGCCAGCGCAGCTGCACCTACCAGAATGGCGGTCAGATATTCCCCGACACCCGGAATGGCGTCGAGTGCGCCAGATGCAACGGAAAGTCCGATTGCAATGACAAGCGTTCTGACCAAATCTCCTGAATCACGTTGAACACCAACGGCGAGACCGAGAACTGCGATAATGGCAGCTGCATAAGGAATTTCGACGAAGGCTCCAATGATGACAACGAGTAAACCGACCCGCAAGGTCGTCTTCAGATAATCCATGGATCCTCTCAGGATATGAGTATTTTCAAAGACAGGCATTCTGTCAGAGTAAAGAGTAACTAATTTGCAATGCACAATTCAATGCCTAGGAGCATTGTGGAAAAGTTCTTTTTACACCTCGACATCCTCCCGCGAAGGATCAAATTCGAAGCCTGTAGCTCGTTGAGGCCGTTTTACCAACACCTCAGATTCCAATTGGCCGCTCGTCAGAGAAGATTCGAATTCAGAATGCTCCAATCTGTGGAGAGAATATCTGATGAGAACCGAGCTCGATATAAATGAAAAGCGGCGCGGGGCCTGCAGCAACATCAGTCGCTGCATGCCCCGCGCCACCATAATTCTACCCGGTTTCCTCTAGTTGACGTTGCCCGTCAGTTTCTGGAGTGGCTTCGACAACAGAAGAGCCACGAGACCAGCTCCTGCACTGATCCAGGCCACCTGCTGGAAGAGCCCATCAAACCCGAGTTCGCCGATATCGCCCGCAACGAGACCTGCGATCAGGTTACCCAGTGCGGTCGCAACAAACCATATACCCATCATCTGACCAACCCGGCCTTTCGGCGCAAGCTTGGTGATGGACGACATGCCCACAGGTGAGAGACAAAGCTCTCCGACTGTATGCAGGAAGTAAGTAACTACCAGGAACGTAATGCCTACAGTTCCAGGCTCCGCGTTCGCTGCACCCCAGGCTATCACAAAGAAACCTGCTCCAAGGCCGAGAAGACCGAGTGCAAATTTGGTCAGGAAGCTCGGATGTCTCTGAATCCTCGCCAGGACCAGCCAGAGCCAACCAAAAATGGGAGCGAAGATGATGATGAACGTCGAGTTCACCGACTGAAGCCAACTCGCGGGAAGCTCCCAGCTTCCGAACTGGCGATCCGCCATCCGATCGGCGAACAGATTCAGGGATGAGCCAGCCTGCTCAAATCCTGACCAGAAGATGGCTGCGAGTATGAACAGCCAGAATATCAATCCCAGCTTCTTTTTCTCGTCTGTCGAATGGCCGGCAAAAAAGATCAGGTAACCGAAGTATGCCGCAACAATTACCAGAATGCTCGATCCGAGTCCCTCTGCAATATCTACCAAGCCCAGATCCAGAATGCCTTCAGAGACCATGTAGACAAATGCTATGATGGCTACGAACACGGCTGCAGTAATCGAGAAGAACTTCCGTGATTTCGCTTTCACCTCCGCATCAGAATCTGTTGAACGGAAATTCCCGGCATCACCCAGGTGTCTGCCGCCCATGCGGTATTGGATCAGCCCGAGAACCATTCCGAAACCCGCGAGCGAGAACCCATAGTGCCAATTGACCTGTTCACCGAAGTAGCCGCACAGAAGTGGCCCCAGAAAGGCTCCCAGGTTGATTCCCATGTAATAAACAGAATAGCCAGCATCACGAGCCGCACCCCCTTCCGGGTACAATTCGCCAACTATCGTGGAAACATTGGGCTTCAGGAGTCCCGTTCCTATCACGATCAAGACCAGACCGAGAAAGAACGTTTCTGTCATCGGAACAGCCATACTGAAGTGGCCGGCGGCGATGATGGCGCCACCCACAAACACAGCTTTGCGCTGTCCCCAAATTTGATCGGCTACCCAACCGCCCGGCAGGGAAAGCAGGTAGACAAAAAAGGTGTACAGCCCATAAACGGCAGCAGCCGTTCCATCGGTCATCCCCATGCCGGGATTGTCACCGGTGACGGCTGCTGTCATGAATAGAATGAGGAGCGCGCGCATTCCATAGTAGCTGAAACGCTCCCACATCTCTGTGAAGAATAATGTTGCCAGACCGCGCGGATGACCAAAAAAAGTGCCGCTCGGAGCAAGGGCTGCTTGGGACATGAATCAATCCATATTGATTTGAATAACGGCAGAAGATAGAGAACCAGACCCAGTCAGTCTAAACCAATTTTTCAGCCTTATCGCTTTCCGGAACTCCTATATTTCGAGTTCTGCCCGTCGCGGCCTGATTTCAGGGTTCATTCTCCGTCGTAAATCGAGATGTCGCACACCAGGCTTTCCAACAATTGAAGACTTCAGGTCCAGGACCAATGTCCGTTTCACAGTTCAAGATAGACACTCACGGCCAGCGTTCTCATACGTGTGGCGAACTCAGAGCCGAGCAGATCGGCCAGGAAGTAGTTCTTAAAGGGTGGGTGGACACCCGAAGAGATCTGGGTGGACTCATCTTCATCGATCTTCGCGATCGGTACGGCATCACACAGGTGGTTTTCAATCCGGAAAACCATCCTGAATCGACCAGATTGGCCGAAACTCTTCGATATGAGTTCGTGGTCTCCGTCAAGGGAGAGGTCCTCCAGCGGGCCGTTGCCGCAAAAAACGCGGCTCTTCCCACCGCAGCTATCGAAGTAGCCGCCGCAGACATCATCATCCTGAACACATCCGAACCTCTACCCTTCATGGTCTCAACCCATGAAGCCAAGCAATCGAATGCGTCGGAGGACCTGCGTCTCAAATACCGCTATCTGGATTTACGCAGAAACGATTTAAAATCGAATGTACTGCTGCGGCATCGCGTGTATCAGGCCGTACGTCGCTTCTACGATTCGCAAGACTTCGTTGAAATAGAAACTCCGGTGTTGATGAAGTCGACTCCCGAGGGAGCGCGAGACTATCTCGTTCCAAGTCGCGTTCACGCGGGCAAGTTCTTTGCGCTGCCCCAGTCGCCTCAGACGTACAAACAGATTCTCATGATCGCCGGGATGGATCGCTACTTCCAGATAGTGAAGTGCTTCCGGGACGAAGACCTGCGTGCTGATCGCCAGCCGGAGTTCACTCAGATCGATGTTGAGATGACCTTCGCCACTGAGGATCTCGTCTACTCAACCGCCGAAGGGATGCTCGCCCAGATCTGGAAAGATGTAAAAGGCGCCGACCTCGAGTTGCCGTTTCCAAGGATGACGTACGACGAAGCCATCCAAAACTGGGGTTCAGACAAACCTGACCTTCGTTTTGAGATGCCGCTCCACGATCTGAGTGATTCGTTCAAGGGGTGTGGATTTCGCGTATTCGATTCTGTGATCGAAGACGGTGGTGCCGTCGTGGGTATCGTCGTCAAGGGCGAAGGAGACACGGGCCGAGGAAAACTCGACAAACTGGATAAGAACTTCGTCCGTCCAAAACTTGGTGCTGGAGGATTGATTCATTTCAGATTGCCCTCGGACGGGTCAGAACTGCTCTCCAGTGTAAAATCGGAAGTCCTTCCTGAGGAATTCGTCCGGAAAGCAATAGAGCAGTGTGGTGCCCGGTCCGGTGACCTGCTTCTGGTACTTGCTGGCGCGGCTCCGAAAGTGTTCGAACAGGTCGGTGGTCTTCGATTGAAAATGGGCCGGGATCTGGGGCTGATCAGTGATGATGCTGATGGCCCGTGGAAATTTCTCTGGGTTACCGACTTTCCGCTGCTTGAATACGATGAAGATGCCGGGCGATATCATGCGATGCATCATCCATTTACCTCCCCACTAGAAGCCGACATGGGTATTCTCGGGTCAGATCCCGGAGCCGTACGGGCCCGTGCCTACGACGTGGTCCTCAACGGGAGCGAAATAGGAGGTGGATCGATTCGAATCCACAACGCGGGAGTTCAGCAACAGATGTTCGATGCACTCGGAATTGCAAAAGAGGAGGCTGAAGCGCGCTTCGGATTCTTGCTGGATGCATTCCGATTTGGAGCGCCGCCTCATGGTGGAATCGCTTTCGGTCTGGACCGAATCGTGATGTTACTGTGCGGCGCCTCTTCCCTTCGCGATGTCATTGTCTTTCCAAAGACTCAGAGCGCTCAGGAACCAATGGTCTCCTCCCCCGATATTGTCGACGAGCATCAATTGACCGAACTCCATATTCAACTTCTCCCATCTGATGATGACGAAGAGTAGTCCCGGATGGGTCGATTGGGAATCCTGGGAAGCTCTGATTGGACTCAAAGGAGTGACGCTCGACAGACCGCGTGGATCGATTCACCCTCAGCACTCCGACATTGTGTACCCAATAGACTACGGGTACGTTAATGGAACAACGAGTTCGGACGGACAGGAAGTAGATATTTTCGTGGGCTCGGCTCAAAACGGGTTGATAGCAGCCATCTTCACCGTGGACCGGCGCAAGGTAGATCGTGAATGCAAGCTGATTCACAATTGCACACCGGAAGAAATCTACCTGATCAATGGATTTATCAATTATGATACATCTTTGATGTCCGGTAGCTTGTTCATGCGCTATCCGATGAAAGATCTCTACCCCGAAAATCTGGAAACTGCATAGTGCGTTGCGGACGCGGCGAAGTACGATCTCATAGAACCTTCAAAGCGGAATGTTTGGAGGACATAGGTGAAAGTTTGTAATTTTCTCGTCTGCGTCAGAATGTGCCATCATTCAGGATTTGTTTCCCTGACGTTTGATCCCGTAGCTCAGCTGGCAGAGCATCTGACTTTTAATCAGAGGGTCCCAGGTTCGAGCCCTGGCGGGATCACAAAATTCTGATACAAGCGTGCTTGTTTCGGAATCGGCAGCCCTCGAGGCTGTACTACCCGCCCGGGTGGTGAAATTGGTAGACACGCCGTCTTGAGGGGGCGGTGCTCGAAAGGGCGTGCTGGTTCGACTCCAGTCCCGGGCACAATGCATTGCACATCAATGCATTGCACTTCAATGCAATGCCATGCACTTCGCTGCAATGCAAAGTCTATTGCGCAAAAAGCGCCTTTCACAATCGTGAAAGGCGCTTTTTTAATGAGCGACCGGTTTACTTCGCCTCGTTTCCGCGGCGAAGTTTCCTGATAATCACCAGACAGTCCTATTTGTCGTCGAACTGTTTGCCGATGAAGGCCGCGACCAGACCGATTCCACCGAGTGTAACAACCATCAATAGTGGACTGGGCTCGGAGACAATGGAAGTCACGTACGGGATGATGCTGAAGGCGATCATGACGAACGCCCAACCAAATACAAATTTTAGAGAAGTACTCATCTGGAATTACACTGATTGACGACTGGTGTCGGGGTTGAAAACATGACAGGATGCATACGGCCCCAAAGATGATGTTTTAAGACATGTTTATCCGCAATGTTTTCTATGGTCAATTTGTAGTCTTCTCCCCTTCGTATGGAGACAGTGATGCCGTCCAAGCTTACAGTCGAATCACTAAAAGCTCCTTTTACGCGTCCGACCAGAGCGTTAGACAAAAATGTGATTACTGTTAGACGACAGTTAGGCAGACGGCACGCTTGAAGATGTAGGTTGGCTTCGAATCGCACAGTGCACGAGAACGGCACAACGCGCCCGTCCAAACAGCCAACTTCAACACGACTCTTTTCATGAAAAAGATCATCCTCGCTGCCGCAATCCTGAGCATCGCAGCTTCAACATCTGCCTTTGCGCAATCCAGCGATCGTTATGATTCCAAGCGCACCGAAAACATCATCAACCGGATGGCTGAGACGCATGGATCGTATGAGGAATTCCTCGGCAAGCCATCCATCGAAGCAACCTTCGCCATGTACCTGTATTCTCTTGAAGGGATGGGAGAGCGTACATGGCACGACAATTGGCGACTGTACAGCGTCACAATTGAACCCAGTACGAGCCGGGGATTCGTAGAAATGCCCCACGAGAATATTGAAGGCCCCACTTCAGGATTCAATGGCAAGACGATGTGGAAATTGCCGGTGGAATTCGATCCAGGATTCCAGGACCCACCGATCATGCTCCTCTATTACCACTATTCAATGGTCATGCTGCCCTTCCTAGCTCAAGGCCCGGAGTCCCGATTCGAATACGATGAAATGAAATCCCTTCCGGGCTACGGAGACCATCATGTCATTTCGGTAACATTTGAATCAAACACCATCACGCACACTGGCGAATTCAAGCTGTGGATCGATCCCGAGACGTACATCGTGAGGGCGTACTCGGCGAACTCTATGTATCCGGTCCTTCCGGGTGAGAATTTCAATGAATACGATTGGCGGACCCAAAACACCGCCATGCGCCTGTTCGAATCTCATTCGAAAGTTGACGGATTGCTCGTTCCACGCTCTTACGTATCGCTTTCCTCTGGCTTGATCACAGGATACAACGCCGGTGGATATCACCTCATCCCTGAATTCACAATCGGTGACAGCATTGACCGGGACAAGATGGAAATGCCCGCCGGGGCGTCGGTATATCTGACAACGGACGGTGCCCCTGAGCGGAATTAGATCGGTGACAGGACAGCACGCCGAAAAAGGCAGACGTTCCGCGGAAAACCCTGAACGAGCTTGGCCCGATTCATCAATCCGACAATGGCAACACTTGCAGAAATACGCGGAGCGCGTTTTCACCCATGATCTGGCGGATTTCAGTTTCAGTGTAACCCGCACTTAACAGGCCTTCTGTCAGCATTATGATGCCGGCGGTATCAAAGGGGGTCGTGACTGTCCCGTCAAAGTCCGACCCCAGTGCAATGTTTTCGGTCGATCCTGTCAACTCCCGTATATGGGACATGGCACGAATGATCGCATCAACGCCTTCTCCGCAAAGAGCCGTGTCCCAGTACCCTACTCCGATTACCCCTCCGCTCTCGGCAATAGCTTTAATGTGACGGTCCGAAAGATTGCGCGGAGTGGGGCAGGTTGCCTGCACCCCTCCGTGAGAAAAAACGAGCGGCTCATCACTCATCTCCAGAATATCATCGATGGCTGCGGGGGAAATGTGGGCCACATCGATCATGATACCCTGTGCAATCTGACGTTTGATCATCTGTCTGCCCAGCGGCGAGAGGCCCTCGCCACTCAGTCCGTGGGCTGATCCAGAAACTTCGTTGTCGAAAAAGTGTGTTGCGGCCATCATTCGGAATCCAGCGTCGGCGAGCCGAGCAAAATTTGAAATCTCCGCCTCCAGCGTGTGCATTCCTTCGATCGCCAAAATTCCCGCCGTCAACTTACGATTCTGCTTCCGGTCCCTCAGAAATGTATCCAGATCGTGCTTGGAGCGCAGAATTCTGAAAAGCGCGTCCTTCGTCTCAGCAATTTGGAGCTTTTTGGCCTGATACAGGGCTCTCTCCAAAAGACTATTCCAGGTCCGCACAGGCCACAACTGTCCCACTACCAGACGCGTGATGCGATCCGTATCTCCTTCATTGCGTTCGTGGTTCTGTCCAACAGGTGACTTCGTGACCGCGGAAAAAACCTGAATGGCAACGTTGCCTTCTCGGAGCCTGGGAAGGTCCACGTGACCGACATCACTGCGTTTTGTAACGTCCCTGTCCCAAAGCGTCTGATCTGCATGCAGATCCACGATCAGAAGCGACTCGTGAAACTGGCGAACGGAATCTGGAACGGCATATGGACCTCTGCTGAGGACTGGATTGAATCTGTCTGCAGCAATGCGTGGTGCATAGACGAAAAATACTGTGGCCAAAGCAAAGACAACCAGAAGGCCCGTCCCCACAATAGTTCTATATCCTTTCATCGTGTTGGCAGTTTGTATCTCAGCGAAATGTCAATCATTGGTGCTCGATTCACATTCAGGTCCAGTGAGGTCTGGTCGTTGTCAAATTCCAGCTCGTTCTTGATAGTCCACGATATGTCGACGCGGACGTAGAGATTTCCTGACAACCGCGACTCTTCTGAAAGCCCGATGCGTGCAATCTTGTGGAGCACCTTCTGGTTCGATTTATCAGCGGCAAAGTAGGGCGTCGTGGTATATCGAGCATGGACCCCGATTCGGTTGGATCGACGAGGGAATTTTCGCCAGATGACAACACGACTTGGTAACAGGGCTTCAATACGCATTTTCGATGCAAAATCAGTGTCAATTCCCACCAAGGGAAGGATTTTCGTCGGTACACCTGTGCGATAAGCAGCTCCGAACGAAAGTTCATTCCCGCTTCTGAAGCTCCTCGTTGCTATCAGGCCAACACGTGAAAATCGGGGAGATGTTTGTCCTTCGCCGAACAGATTTCGATCAAACCGCTCGGATGCTCCCATTTGCAGAGTCCACTCATCGGAAAACGAATGAGAAACCGCTGCGTCGAGCCTGAACGTATCGTATGGAGACTCCCGCCAGAACCTGTGCTGTTGGTGAAGAGATATGTGGTGAAATCCTGCCGATCCTTTGAGAGTGGTTTTTTTGCTCACATTCACGACCGGCAACGGCGCGCGCACTGAATACTCGACGAGTTCAACTCTACCATTTGAATCGTGACCCGTTGGGTCACCATATCGATAGGAGAAAAGTGGAAAGTCCTGACCAAAAGAAGGCAATGTGGTCAGGCAAGCGGCAAACAGAAGAGCGAAAAAACGTTTCATAGCGACTGAGATTCTGATTCATCTGAGTACACGCACGTTCGTCAATTGAGGGATCAATACATTGGATTCAAAATCCCGAAATCAAAGATTCCGGCCGAAAGGAAGAATGTCGCGAATTAGATCTTGGCATCTTCCGCCTCGTTCTTTATGATTCGGACCCCGGAGTTGGATTTCCCGGCCGCGCATTCATTCACCAGTCAACACATCGTCATGCGTCGATCGCTCATCGTTTTTCTCTTTCTGCTTTTTCCCTTTCTCCCCTCAATGGCCCAACAGTTTGGAAGCGTTGTTGCCGTGAACGAGCAGCAGGTCCTGATTGGCGATGGCGGGCAGGCCACCGTGCCAGGCCTCATATATGTTTTCGAAAGGGGCCAAAACGACGATTGGGTGGAAACAGCACGCATCGACGGCTCTGAGTATGCCGAGAAAGGTGATGGATTCGGCAGAGTATTTTCGCTGGATGGCCAAACCCTGGCCGTCGGAGTGGCGAAGACTGCTCGGGTTCATATTTATTCCTGGCGTTCTGATTCGGGCTGGACTCAATCCGCCACGTTGGATAGCGCAGACGAACAGTTTGGGTCAGCTGTCGCCGTGCGCGGAGATCATTTATTGGTTACAACTCCCCCTTCGGACGATTCCCCCGGTATGGTGTCAACCTATAAGCGCAATGCCGCCGGTGTTTGGGAGTCCCAGGGACAACTGCTTGGAGATGAGACAGCTGAAGGCGAACCGTCGGACCAGTTTGGATCGGCGTTGGCGCTGTATGGAACGCTCGCGGCCGTGTCAGCACCATCGGATCAGAGGGGTAACGGTGTCGTGTACTCCTTCGAGTACGATGAAGCGTCTGCGAGCTGGAACTCGACAGGAAGAGTGGGCATGCCCTTCGATGAATCCGGTTCTCAAGCCGGATCGGCCTTGTGGATGGACGAACACAGCCTGATACTAGGCGCTCCGGGCTTCGCAAATCGGGTGGGCACCGTGGCCATCTATTCCTTTGAAGACGAAAACAACCGATGGTCATTCGACAATAGGCTCTCACCCTTTTCCTCCGTGCGTGCCGAGCGGTTCGGCACCTCCCTCGCATTCACCGGCGATGAAATCTGGGTTGGTGCACCTGGACATGGCGGTCGCAGAGGATCGGGAGCCGTGTACCGATTTTCGATTGATGAAGAGTCCGGAGACGTCACGGGAAGCAGCCTCTTCCCTATACCAGAGGTACAGGACAACAGCCAGATCGGAGCATCGCTGGCGGCCAGCAGTCACATTGCTGTTCTGGGAGCACCCGGTTACGACTTCAGAGCGGGCGCAGCCTTCGCGGCTTCCAGATCTGGAAGCGGCTGGGACTTCAGTCAGCCCCTCGTGAACGTAGCGTTTGGATATGATTCAGTTTCTGGAGACACCATCGAGTGCGAAGAAGCCCTGGCAGGTGATTTCCCATGCAAGGATGTCGATATGATCTCGTTGGTCTCCATGGAAGATCTGGGTGCCGATCGAGGGATCAGAACCAATGACCTGTGGGGATGGGAAGACCCTGAAACTGGTCGTGAATACGCGATTGTCGGGCTGGTGAATCAGACGTCATTCGTCGATATCACGGACGCGAGCAATCCGGTCTATTTGGGAGAGCTGGACATGCCCTCTACCGCGAATATGGCCATCTGGAGGGACATGAAGGTGTACAAAGATCACGCGTATATCGTCTCTGACGGGGCTGGAGAGCATGGAATCCAGATTTTTGACCTGCGCCAGTTGAGGAATGTAACATCTCCGGTTACATTTGAAGAAACCGCCCACTACCCAGGCATATTCAGCGCCCACAACATCGTTATTAACGAAGAGACGGGGTTTGCCTATTCGGTCGGCAGCAGCGCAGGAGGCGAAACGTGTGGAGGCGGTCTCCATATGATCGACATTCGTGAACCCGCCAATCCCGTGTTTGCCGGGTGTTTCTCGGATGGCGAGTCCGGGCGTCGCGGTACTGGATACTCACACGACGCCCAATGTGTCATCTACCGGGGTCCGGATGCGGATTATGCCGGCCATGAAATCTGCATAGGCGCAAATGAAACGGCCATTTCAATCGCGGACGTGACGGACAAGGAGAATCCGGTCGGCGTTTCGATGGCCAGTTACCCGAGCGTGTCCTACGCGCATCAAGGATGGTTCACAGACGATCACCGCTACTTCTATCTGAATGATGAATTGGATGAAGCCGGAGATCTTGTTGAAGGCACACGAACCCTGATCTGGGACCTTGAAGACCTCGACGAACCCGTTCTTGCCGGTGAACATATCGCCACAACAACGGAGACCGATCACAATTTGTACGTGAAAGGCAATCTCATGTATCAGTCCAACACCGGAGCTGGCCTCCGCATTCTGGATATAACAGATCCTGAAAACCCATTTGAAACTGCATTTTTTGATACGTCACCGGTCGGTGGACGTGGAGTGTCCTGGAGTAATTATCCTTATTTCAAAAGCGGAGTCATCGCCGTGACTGGCGGGCATTACGGCCTCTTCCTTCTCAAGAAAAAGGAAGTTGACATCTAGGTCAACGCCCGGGGTTTTCCGGCCAGATGCAACTGAGCGTACTCTTTCAGGACGAACACCTTGTCGCAATAGATAAGCCTGCGGGCATATTGGTGCATCGCTCAAGAATCGATGTGCAATCGTCAGTTTTCGTGCTGCAGACGCTTCGAAACCAGCTTGGGCGGCGCGTCTACCCAATACACCGACTGGACAAACCTACATCCGGGGTGCTTCTCTTCGCGCTCGACCCGGAAACGGCCTCCCGAGTCGGTACAGACTTTTCCGAGAGAAGGGTCACCAAGAAATATATCGCCATAGTGCGGGGTTGGACCGATGATATCGGAGTCATCGACTATCCACTCAAAGTCATTCGCGACCGAACGACCGACGGCGACAAAGAGATTGACAAGCCTGCCCAAGAAGCCATTTCCAGATATAAAACGATCTCACGATGCGAACTTGATTCTGAGGTCGGTAGATACGAAACGGCTCGTTATTCCATGGTCGAGATCGCACCTGAAACGGGACGAAAGAATCAGATCCGACGCCATTTCAAGCACATCTTCCACCCCATCATCGGAGACCGCAAGTTCGGAGACCGGGATCACAACGCCTTCTTTAAGCAACATCTGCATTCACACCGATTGATGTTGTTTGCCACAGAACTTGTCGTGACTCACCCCATTCATGGCGAGCACCTTCAAATCAAGGCCCCGTTTCAACCCGGCGAAGATCTTCTCAGGCTCTTCGATGTCGGCGATTGATCATCATTCCATGTCTGAGACGCGAAGATTATACCTATTGGTAGAGTACTCCTTCGGGCCATACCACGAACCAGGCAAATGAAAACACGTCTGAATGCGGAATCGGTGTCAGGCGTTCTCCGGTCAATGGGCCACCGATGCTCAGGCCCGTTACATCCCACTCGGATCCAGTTTCCACATCAACAAAATGATCCCGTTTTTTCTCAAACGTGAGGATGAAATCGCCGAGCCTCCTGCGAAATACACCCGTTGAACCGAGAACCCTCGATCGGGCGATGTTGGCTTTGTCCAATGCCGATACCGCGCCGCTCTTCGAGTGCAAGATGACGATTTCTTTTCCGGCCAGAGTATCATTTATGACACGTTCTGCCCTCGTTCTCGAATGTGGATAGGCCTTGGCCATCCCATCCAGATCGACCGCCACTACGCGCTCCATGGGCGGAAGCCGTCCGTCTTCTTTTCCGGTGAATGCCCACGGCTTTTCGTCGATGTCATCGTAGCCAGGATATGGATTTTGACCATAGCGCCGTACGTGTCCTGTGATTCTGGAAAGAACTTCGCCCGATGGGAACGCGCTCTGGAATTCCTCGAACGAGATGATCTGTGCCGCCACAGACGTCAGTTTCTGGCCGGCCATAACGCCAACGATTCCCTCACCGTTGAGCTGCTGAAATAAGGAATGTGTTTGCCGGTCGAACATTACGAGATCTGAGTGACGAAGCATTCCGGATACGCCGAACTCGTAGGTGTCGCCTTCTATTTTTCTTTCGAATACGAGAGCGCTGTAGCACAGCGGACAAAAGGTGACGACCAGAGGAACGCCCTCAAATTCGTCATTGACGATCTCATGCCAGGTCAAAATCTGAAGTGGATACGCTCTCCCCTTTCCCGCCACAGAAACCAGGACCACAGGTTCACGCTTGTTCAACCACTTCCCCGCGTCATCGATAGATACAAATGAAGGGTTGTCTATCGATCGGATCGCATCTCGGGGAAGGTTGACCGAAAGCTCGCTCAGGTTAATCGTCGTCTTCGAATAGTCGGTCCTCCAGTCGCGATCGAGCAGCGCGGGTTGACCCTTCGCACCGGGCGGCGCGAAAAAGGCCATGAATACCGACATCACCAGGAGCGCGAGAACCGGTCGTTGCTTTTCCACCTTAAAACGGGGATACTGGATCATTGTGTAACTCTTCGGAGGATTCATCTACCTAACTCAGTAAATGGCCAAAACGCCTCTTTGAGATAAAGAAGTTGATTTTTCGTTACGTGCAGCAGCATTTGTGGATGCCCCGTTATGGAACCGGGTCAATTCCAGGCCATCGCCGAACTGCAATGCCTCCAAAATTCTACCCCAAAGATTAAAATGAAATACGTACCTGTGCTCGGAAGAGTATTATTCTCCATTGTCTTTCTTGTCTTCGGTCTCGCTCATTTTGCGGATACCCAGACGATGCTCGAAAGCGGAGCTGTGCCTTCTTTCTTACCGATGAAAACAGTGGTCATTTATCTGACCGGAATCGTGATTGTTGGCGGAGGAGTGGCTGTTCTGCTCGGCTATCGTACAAAACAGGCAGCTCTGGCTCTGGGTGTCATGATGCTCGGAACGGCCTTTTTGACGTGGATGCCTCAGTTGGCCGACGGCGGAATGGTTGAAATGGGCAATTTCATGAAAGACATGTCACTTGCAGGAGCAGCGCTGCTGATCAGTCATTTCGGCGCTGGTCCGATGAGTATGGACGCCAGGTCAACGGACTGACGAGCTTGATACTTATGGGGGTTTAAGAGCCCGAAGCGGATGCCGCTTCGGGCTCTTCCTATATCAGTCGACTCGCCGCCCGATCTGCAATCTTTGCGCCGATGGAGAGACAGGCTGTGGCGGCAGGAGATGGGGCATTGCAGACATGGATGATGTTCCTTTGCTCGAGGATCACAAAATCGTCCACCAGTGATCCATCCTTGGCCAACGCCTGAGCTCGTATTCCGGATCGACACGGAATCAGATCATTTGATTTTACTTCAGGGACCATTTTTTGAAGCGCCTTGAGGTAGGTATTCTTGAATAGCGTTCGCCTCAACTCGAGAGCACCCGTGCGCCAATGCTTGCCTGCGAGATGTCTGAATCCAGAATATGTGGAGGCTTCGAACAGATCCTTCAGATTCCAGTTTTTGAACGAGTAGCCTTCTCGTCCTGTAGCCAGAACTGCGTTGGGCCCCACTTCGACTCTGCCATCCACGGTCCGAGTAAAATGGACTCCCAGAAACGGATATGCGGGATCGGGAACGGGGTAAATCAGATTCGTGCACAGAGATCTCGCTTCTTCTCTCAGCTCGTAGTACACGCCTCTGAACGGGACTATCTGCATCTCGGGATCGACACCCGCCATCCTCGCAATCCGGTCCGAGT
>Ga0114933_10002156_pt1 | contig 20832 bp, 6 predicted proteins | sample 4SBtaG_FD_89691 | JGI IMG/M metagenome (GOLD analysis project Ga0114933, IMG submission 89691) | Deep subsurface microbial communities from Kolumbo volcano to uncover new lineages of life (NeLLi) - 4SBTROV12_W25 metaG | ecosystem: Environmental > Aquatic > Marine > Volcanic | place: Kolumbo... | reverse complement strand
CCTTATGGAAAAGACCGGTGTGGTCAAAGAAGTTCTTGGTTTTGCACATGGTAAATCTCCTTTACGTTTTAGCAGATATTTGAGATCGCCTCTGCAAGTAGTAAGTAAATCAGGCGATGTTTCCAACAGGCATAAAAAAACCCGCTCTAGCTTTTGCTAAATCGGGCCCATAATATTCCCTCTTTAGCTAGTATTTATAAAGCGCCCTGCAAGCTGAGTTCAAATCAGCGCTTAATTTCATTATATGTTCTATATTTTGATAGTCAAGTGAAAAAATATATTCATAGTGTTGGGTTTAATCATGAAGATTGAGATTTTAGGATATGAGTAGTTAAGTTTAAAAAAACCAAATTATTCACTTTGTTGCATAAAAGTTATTATTTATGTGAGAATCAGAAAAAGCTTTTGGAGTCTGTGCATTCTGCAATAATTTAACAAGGATATGTGAAAAGTATGCAGCAACATCTTGCCCCAGGTATGAGGGTTGTAATTAGGGATACTGAGTGGATTATTCGCAAAGCGGTACTTGCCTCAGATGGTGGGCAACAGATAACCTGTGATGGTGTTTCAGAACTAGTAAAAGGTAGAGAGGGGATTTTCCTTACCACTCTTGAAAACAACATCCAGATTCTTGACCCTGCCAAAACCCAACTTGTATTAGATAGTTCTTCGAATTATGCTGATTCGCTACTTTTTATTGAAAGCCAGTTGCGTAGACAAGCGATTAATGATGAACGTATTCATGTGGCTCACCAAGGTGCTATGGATTTGGTTCCATACCAACTGGATCCTACCATTCAGGCGTTAGAGCAACCCAGACAAAGAATTTTAATTGCAGATGCGGTTGGGTTAGGTAAGACGCTTGAGGCTGGAATATTGGTTTCTGAGTTAATCCACAGAGGGCGTGGTAAACGAATTTTAGTGCTGACTTTAAAGAGTATGATGACGCAGTTTCAAAAAGAACTTTGGAACCGTTTCACAATACCTCTCACCCGCCTAGATTCCATAGGATTACAACGAGTTCGTAATCGAATCCCAACGAATCATAATCCTTTTTATTACTATGATAAATCGATTATTTCCATTGATACCTTAAAGCAAGATTCAGAATATCGTGTTTATTTAGAGCAGGCCTATTGGGATATTATTATTATCGATGAATGTCACAATGTTGCAGATCGCAATACAAGCAGTCAACGGGCGCGGTTGGCAAAACTTTTGGCGACACGTTCAGATACTTTAATAATGCTTTCAGCAACACCGCATGATGGTCGTGCTAGGAGTTTTGCAAGCTTAATGAATATGCTTGATCCAACTGCTATCAGTGATCCTGAAAACTACACTAAAAACGATTTTAGTAATAAAGGATTAGTTGTTCGTCGATTCAAAAAAGATATTCAAGAACAAGTTGACCATGCATTTAAAGATCGTCACGTTTTTTGTCGAAGACATAAAGCAAGCCATGAGGAAGAAGCGGCCTATGATGCATTACTTGATATTAAATTTACTCGAAAGGGTGAAACAATTAGTGGTAAAGGTGGCGCCTTATTGCGGGTTACTTTTCAAAAAGCTCTTTTTTCAAGTCCTGCAGCCTGTCAAAAAAGTATTTCAGAACGAATTAATAAATTAGGCGATGAGCAAGTAACCGAACAAACTCTAGAAGAGATAGATGCGCTTGAACGATTGGATAATCATTTGTTAACGATATCTCCTGAAAAGTATGAAAAATACCAAAATCTTCTTAGTTTAATTGTTGATTCAGACTTTAACTGGAATCCTAAACAAGAAAATGACCGATTAGTGATTTTTTCTGAGCGTATTGAAACATTAAATTTTTTACATAAGCAATTACGAAATGATCTTAAGCTTAAACAAGATCAGATTACGATTATGCATGGTGGTATGAGCGATCAGGAGCAGCAACAGATCGTAGAAGATTTCGGTAATAGAAGGTCTAAATTAAGAATACTTCTTTGTTCTGATGTCGCCTCTGAAGGTATTAACTTGCATTATCAGTCACATCGTCTGATTCATTTTGATTTGCCTTGGTCTTTAATGGTTTTTCAACAACGCAATGGGCGTGTAGATCGATATGGACAAAATGAAGAGCCAGAAATCTATTATCTAATCACCGAAAGTCAAAATCCTACGATTCGAGGAGATATGCGAATTCTAGAAGTTTTAGAGGAGAAAGATCAGCAGGCTTACAATGACATTGGAGATCCTTCTGTTTTTATGGGAGTCTGTGATAGTGATGTTGAAGAAAAAATTACCAAGGAAGCTATAGCTTCTGGTCAGGAGGCTGAAAAATTTAATCAAGACCATCAGCCAGATACCAACCTGAATGAAGGCGATGAATTATTGGCGCTTTTTCTGGGCACAGGTGAAACACAAGAGGAAGAGGTCAACAAAATAGAATCGTCGACTGCTTTTATTGTAGAACCACTGTCACTATTCCCAAATCATTATCAGTGGTGTAAACATGCCTTAAGTCAATTAGAAAAACGAGGTGAAAAATTACAATACAAAACTAATGATGCAACACATCGAATCACACTTACGGCAACAGACGATCTTAACTACCGTTTTAAATTTTTACCCCGTGAGGTAGGTGCTAATGAGGGGCAGTTCGTACTCACAGATCAGAAGAACACCATAATAGAAGAGATAGAACGTTCTCGTGAGGATGAAAATGCCTGGCCTAAAGTCCACTATTTGTGGCCACAGCACCCGATAGTTGAATGGCTGTCGGATCGAATGATGACCGCTTTTGGACGGCATACTGCACCGGTTGTTAAGTTATATCGGGGGATACCTAAAGATGAGTGTATTTTTATTTTTTCGGGGTTGATTCCCAATCAGAAAGGACATCCAGTGGTGAATGAGTGGATGGGTGTTATATTCCAAAAAGATACCTACCAAAAAATTGTCTCTTTTTCACAAGTCTTAGAACAAACAAAATTAGCAACAACGACTATTCCTAATCGTAATAATGTGGAAAATATCGAATTTTTACAGAACTTGTTGCCAGAATCCGTTCAGCAAGCTCAAGCATACATGAAGGAAAAACGTGATGCATTTGAGAAGCAGATAAATATAAAACTTGATCATCAATTAAATGAATTAGATAAGTTAAAGGAGGGGCAACTAAAACAGCTCGATTTGTTCATAAGTAATTCGAAGATGACAGAAGGCCGGAAGGCGCATCAACGTGCCAATAAAGAGCAAACCATCCATGATGTGTTTGATGCATACCTGAAGTGGATTGAAGAGACGATGACGACCGAACCATACCCTTACGTGCAATTGATCGCCGTATTACAAGGAGATGAGTGATTATGCCTGTTGCTGAAACCGCCTCAACTTGGGTTGGAATTATTAATGAAAATGAATTTTATTCACACCATTATTTATCTGAAGTATTTACTGGTGATATAAAAGATGTCATTAAACAGTGGGGTACTCAAGAAAATGAAGCGGGGTTTAGTTCGCCAAGCACGCTTTTGAAGGGGTTACATCAGGATTATTTTGCAATTAAGCAAAAGTTAAGTCGGGTACCCAAAGGTCAAGAACACATTCATGTACAGAAAGACTTTTTTCAGCAACTGATTTTTGTTTTGGGTTATCAATGGCTCCCTTGTAATTTAGCATTGGATGACCACAGTGAGATCCCTATTCTTGCTCAGTCAGGTAAGAATAAAAATGCACCGGATTTAATTATTGTCGATGCATATGACTTTGAACAAGAGGGATTGAATCCCTTAGAATTAAAGCCGGTGAAACACCAGTTTCATGCTGACCTAGTGCCTGACCCAGAACTTTGTGCGCAAAGTTGGAATGAGATCATCACCCGTAGAGTTTTTAGTCAGGATCATCCTCCTCGCTGGGTTTTGCTACTGTCTAATCGTCATCTCTTATTAATCGATAGACAGAAGTGGAATCAAAATAGATTGTTGCGCTTTGACTGGGATGAAATATTAGGTCGGCGAGATGATGCAACCCTTAAAGCAACGGCAGTATTACTTCATCGTGAAAGTTTACTGCCAGATAGTGGTCAGCCGTTATTAGACAGTCTTGATGAAAATGCACATAAACATGCTTTCGGGGTCAGTGAAGATCTTAAATATGCTTTGCAAGAAGCCATAGAGTTGCTGGGAAATGAAGCGGCGCAACAATTGCTTGAAAAATCTGATATTAGTTATAAAGGAGCCGGTGCGCTTGATGCTAAACAACTCAGCCATGAATGTTTGGGGTATATGTATCGTTTGCTGTTTTTATTTTACATTGAAGCACGCCCAGATCTTGGGTATGTGCCTTTACAATCTGAAGCTTATCGAAAGGGCTATAGTTTAGAGGCCTTGCGTGATTTGGAAATGGTACGCTTAGAGACAGATGAATCTCGAAATGGCCGATATTTCCATGATTCGATTAGCCGTTTATTTACGTTGATCCACAAAGGGTTTAGTGGGCTTGATGAAACACAAGTTCAGGTCGATAACATTAATCAGGCTATTCACAATAGCTTTCATTTCGAACCTTTAGACAGCCACCTTTTCAACCCGAGATATACGCCTTTACTAAATCGTGTGGTTTTTTGTAACGAGGCCTTACAAAAAATTATTCGACTTATGTCACTGACGCGTCTAAAACAAGGCAAGCGCCGAAGAGGCCGGGTTTCCTATGCCCAGTTAGGTATTAATCAGTTAGGCGCTGTCTATGAGGCACTTTTGTCTTATCGAGGTTTTTTTGCGCAGACAGATTTGTATGAAGTTAAAAAAGAAGGTGAAGAGAGCAATATTTTAGACAGTGGTTATTTTGTACCAGCCTCGGATTTGCCCCTTTACACTGAAAAAGAACGAGTCTTTGATAAAGATGAAAATGGTCTTAAAAAGTTACGTTGTTACCCAAAGGGAAATTTTATCTATCGTCTGGCAGGGCGTGACCGTGATAAATCAGCCTCTTATTATACACCTGAGGTTTTGACTCAGGTCTTGGTTAAACAGGCCTTAAAAGAATTATTAAAAGATAAAACAGCTGATGAAATTTTAGACCTTACGATCTGCGAGCCGGCCATGGGTTCAGCAGCATTTTTGAATGAGGGGGTCAATCAACTGGCGGAAGCTTATCTGGAGCGAAAACAGAAGGAATTAAACCAAAGAATTCCAAATGAAGACTATGCCCAGGCCCTGCAACGGGTGCGAATGTATATTGCTGATCGCAATACCTTTGGCGTTGATTTAAATCCAGTGGCAGTAGAGCTGGCCGAAATTTCGCTTTGGCTGAATGCGATTCATTCAGGGCGTCAAGTGCCCTGGTTTGGTTATCAGCTATTTAATGGGAATAGTTTGGTGGGGGCGAGACGTGAAGTTTATGAAGCCAGACGACTATTAAAGCAAGATCAAGATAATTTATGGTATAGCCGTGCACCCCGACGTATTAATCCTCTTAATGTTGATCGAAAAGAAACCGAAATTTATCACTTTTTACTCCCCGATCCTGGGATGGCAAAATACCAGGATAAAACGGCGAAGAGTTTGAAGCCGGATGCTTTTAGAAAAGTTAAGGAATGGAATAAAGAATTCAACCAACCTCTTACGGACAGTCAGATAGATATTTTACAAAAACTATCAGGCAAGATTGATCAACTCTGGCAAGAACACGAACAGCAATTAGATCAGGATCGAAATCGGACGGAAGATAACTTAAAAGTCTGGCCTGATGATGTGACATTAGAGTCAGCGACAACCACTACCGAGAAAGATACCATTAAAGCCACAGGTATTTTTAATTTAAATAGTAAACATGCTTCAGCTTATCGCCGTCTTAAAATGGTGATGGATTATTGGTGTGCACTGTGGTTTTGGCCGCTTGAACAGGTGGATTTATTGCCTAGTCGTGACGTTTTTATCATGGAAATTGGCTTGTTAATCCATGGAAATGTTATGGATAGTGAAATAGTCGAGACTCTGCCAGAATTTCCTGATCAGACAGACATCTGGGAGGCAGGTGGAAAGAGCGCGAAAGGACAAACAGAAATACCTAATTTTGAGTCAGGTACACCGGTGCAAATGGAACTTGGTGTTCAAGACCAGGGCGATAATGACTTAAGCCTTCATGACCATAAAGGACAACTTAAGATTGAGCGATTGTTTGAGCATTTTCCACGGTTTAAGCTAGTCCATGAGTTAGCAGAAGATAAACATTTTTTTCATTGGGAATTAACGTTTGCAGATATTTTCTATCGTCGTGGAGGGTTTGATTTAATTTTAGGAAATCCACCCTGGATTAAAGTGGAATGGAAAGAAGCCGGTGTCTTAGCCGATGCTCATCCTTTATTTAAACTACGAAAACTGAGTGCTAGTAAGCTATCGGAAGAGCGGCAAAAAGCATTTGAAAATTATCCAGCTCTTAAGCAAGAGTGGTTTACAGAATATGAAGGACAAGAGGCCACCCAAAACTTTCTTAATGCAATACAGAATTATCCATTACTACAAGGAGTGCAGACTAACCTGTATAAATGTTTTCTGCCGTTGGTTTGGCGCATTGGGTCAGCACAAGGTGTGAGTGGTTTGCTCCATCCGGAAGGGGTGTACGATGACCCTAATGGTGGTGGGTTACGAGCAGCCTTGTATCCACGGTTGAGGGGGCATTTTCAGTTCCAGAATGAATTGATGCTTTTTCAAGATGTTCATGATCAAACAGTATTTAGTATCAATATTTACAAACAAAGGAGTATTGTCAATTTTAATCATATTGCTAACCTTTTTTCTCCATTTACGATTAATCAGTGCGAAAGTCATGATGGTCATGGGGTGGTTCCCGGTATCAAGACCGATGAAGGAAAATGGAATACGACAGGCCATGCTGATCGCATTATTCGAGTTGATAAGAAAAGTTTGACCACGTTTGCCACACTCTATGATCAGCCAGAAACACCGGCGATTCAAGCCAAGTTGCCAGCGCTACACAGCATGCAATTACTCTCGGTGTTGGAAAAACTTGCAAAACAACCCAAAAGGCTGGGGGATATACAAGGGGAGTATTTTTCAACGAAAATGTTTGATGAGACTAATGCTATTAAAAAAGACCATGCCATTCGCCGTGAAACAGGTTTCCCAAAGGCGAATCATGAATTAATTTTATCAGGCCCTCATTTTTTTGTGGGTAACCCTTTTAATAAAACACCAAGGGCTATTTGTAGTTCTAACCAGGCATATGACAATCTAGATCTCACCGTGTTGACAGATAACTACCTACCTCGAACCAACTACGTACCAGATTGTGAGTTGGCCGACTATAAACGCCGAATCCCTTGCGTTCCTTGGGAAGTTGCAAAAAATGATGGAGAATTAAATAGGCCTAAGGTAACTGACTTTTATCGCCATATTAATAGAGAAATGATTGGCCCATCGGCAGAAAGAACACTTGTTACGGCAATATTGCCTGTAGGGGTTGCACATATTGCTACAGTTGTTGGTACAGCATTTAAAGATTGTTTTAATTTGATTGATTATCATACATCGACACTTTCAATTCCTGTTGATTATATTGTAAAAAGTACAGGGAGAGGGCATGCAAATATGTCTGTTATTAATCAACTCCCTATTATCTCAGAAAGTACAAAACAAAAGTTATTGAATCCTCTACGGCTAAGGGGTCTTTGTCTTAATAGCTTAACCGTTCATTATGCTGATCTTTGGTTAGAGTGTTGGCATGAGTCATTTAAACAACAGCGTTGGGCCAAATCAGACCCACGGTTGCCGGATGAATTCTTTTCAAGTCTTACACCTGAGTGGCAAAGAGATTGTGCGCTGCGTTCAGACTATGCTAGGCGTCAGGCCTTGGTCGAAATTGATGTTCTGGTTGCTCTGGCATTAGATCTGACTCTAGATGAATTGCTAACCCTTTACCGTGTTCAGTTCCCAGTGATGCGCCAATATGAAGCCGATACTTGGTATGACCAAAAAGGGCGTATTGTTTTTACAAACTCTAAAGGTCTCCCGGGTGTCGGTCTGCCCCGGAAAGCTAAAAATAATGATGCGAATTACGGTATTAAAACGCCTGAACGAAGCGAATCGTTAATTGCCTTAGGGTGGGAAGATATTAATGATTTGTCAGAAGGTACCGTAACCAAAACTTATCTGGATGATACACAACCTGAGGGAGTGATTGAGCGGACAATTGAATATCTGGCGCCTTTTGATCGTTGTAATCGAGAAGAAGATTACAGCGTGGTCTGGGATTTTTTCGTAAAAGCGTTAGTGAAATAAAATGTGGCTAACAAGGCCTGAGAGTTCTTGTAGGTTTTTTTATGTAGAGTAAAGGGGGTATTGATAAACATAGTGGGTGGAGGCTGTTAGACATTGATGAGGGCGCAAATTATTTGAATGCATTAGTGAAAATATCGTAAAAAGTAAGAATCTGGACTCATAACTATTAAGGAGATTTAGACTCAATTATGTTACCTACACAATTAGTTGGCGAAGTGATCAATGGGTTAAAATCATATGTCACTTCAGGGTTTGAAACTAGCACACCTTATTTCTCAGGAATGTTTACGCGTTTTGTAAATGCGCCAGGAAAACTTTATAAGGGTCCGTGGCTTTCAATGAGCTTACCTTTTAAACAAGGTAACCATAGTCGAGATTTCTTTAAATCGTTCAAAACACAATTCCCACCTTATTTACACCAGGAATTAGCCTGGAAACGTATCGCCTCCGATCAAAAAGGGCGTTCAACTATTATTGCAACAGGGACGGGTTCAGGGAAAACCGAATGTTTTCTTTACCCGATGCTTGACCATTGTGCCCGTCAGCGTCAAAAAGGCATCAAGGCAATAGTTATTTATCCCATGAATGCCCTAGCAACGGATCAGGCAAAACGTTTTGCGAAAGAGATCTTTAATGCCCCAGACCTTAAAGGAAAGTTACGAGTTGGGTTATTTGTTGGAGGACGCGAAGAAAAGACCATTAAGTCCATGGCTATTGATTCTGTTATTACCGATAAAGATTCATTAAGGGCAGATCCACCCGATATTCTTCTGACCAATTATAAGATGCTCGACTTTCTGCTTATAAGACCAGTAGATCGACAGCTGTGGCGACATAATGGACCTGAAACATTACGCTACTTGGTGGTTGATGAATTGCATACTTTTGATGGGGCGCAAGGGACTGATCTTGCTTGCCTGATCCGCCGTCTAAAAGGGCGGCTATTAACGTCTGAGTTCTATAGTTCACTAATTTGTGTAGGGACTTCAGCAACTTTAGGGAGTGATAAAGGGGCAGAAGAACTTAAGGAATATGCGCATCATATTTTTAAATCTGAATTTGATTCTCAGAGCGTTATTACAGAACAACGCCAAGGGACAGATGAATTCTTAGTAGATCCCATTGAATTTGTTTCTCGAGAAGTAAAAGATATCGATAAAATTTTAGATCCGATGGCATGGCCAAATGTTAAAGTTTGGCTTGATAGACTTTTTTCATTTTATTTTAATGACCAATTGACTCAAAACTGGGAGTCAAAAGATGCACGTATTGCGTTAGGGAGACTACTCAAGCGCCATTTACTATTTAATAATCTTTTACGCCTTTTATCTAAAGCACCATTAAGTTCCCTAGATGAATTATCGCATGAGTTTTCTAGAATATTACCTGAAGGAAACCTTAAGAATAACGCTGGAGGAATACTGAATAGTCTTTGCGTTTTGGTCGCTACCGGGCTGGGTGAAGATGGTCAACCGTTGGTGAATTTGCGCCTGCAGATTTGGTTTAGGGAGATGCGTCGGATGGTGACGCCACTTAAACCTGTGCAGTTAGATGGAGAAGATGAATGGCTACCGGTATTGAGTTATGCGGATGATTTATCTTCGAGCGAGAATGAATTACATTTACCACTTGTACAATGTAATCACTGCAATGCGACTGCCTGGTTAACTTATATTGAAGACGGTGCATCAACTGCCGGTATGGATTTGAAGGTGGTTTATCAACGGTGGTTTAGTCACGACCCAGAGTCACATGTTTTCTTTCCTCTGACAGATCAAGAAAACACTTTAGAGTGTGAAGGTTTAGAGCGCTATTTTTGTCTAAATTGTGGCTATTTGCAGAACTCTCATGGAAATTGTATTTCGTGCAATACTAAAAATCTACAGCGGATCTTTCAGCCCAACCTAAGACAAACTGTTCGTAATAATGGTGTCAATAGAGTAGTGACTAAACATCATTGCCCAATATGTGAAATGAAAGATTCACTTATGATTTTTGGTGCTCGGTCTGTAACCTTGTCCAGTATTGCAATTCATCATTTATATTCCACGCCTTGGAATGATGATAGAAAACTGATTGCTTTTTCAGATAGTGTTCAGGATGCAGCACATAGGGCAGGTTATTTCTCGTCCAGAACCTGGATAAATTTAGTTCGGATGGCGATGGTTCAGGCGATGCCTGATGACAATATTTCATTGGTTGATTTTTATCAACGATTCTCTCTTTTTTGGCGAGATCCATCGTTAAATCAAAATGCAATGAGTACAGAGCAATTTGTAGCAGAATTTATTGCGCCTAATATGCTCTGGTATCAAGACTATATTGACCTGATTCAAAAAGAAGGGTATCGGATTTCAGATCAAGCTTTATTATATAAAGATATTTGCAAGCGTCTTCAATGGGAAGTGTTTGCTGAATTTGGCTATCGCTCCCGAATTGGACGATCACTTGAAAATACGGGTTCTGCTGCACTGGGTATATTTGTAGAACCTATCGATCGTTCGGTTATGAAATTGATTCAGCCTTTTAGGGAAAAAGAAGGGTTAATGGATTTAACTGAGCAAATGCTCAGGGATTTGTTGGTAGGAATTTTATTTCACATGAAGCAGCAAGGTGGAATTGATCAACAATTTTCCCCATCGTATTTTGAAAATGGTAAATCATTCCTTCTTAATAGGATTACTTTTTTGCCAGACTTTGCTCAAAGTAGTCGTTCTCCTGTTTATTTAACTAATGCGTCATCCCATTCTGAATTTGAACTGTTAATTTCAAATAATACAAAAACTTGGGCTGAAGGGTGGGTTCATCGAGTACTGGGCGTTGACACCTTATTACCTCAGGGGATTGAAAAAATACTACTGCCACAAGTAATGGACGTGTTAGTCGAAGAAGGGCTGGTTGTTAGTCATGAAATTAGAGGGGCATTAGTTTGGGCGCTTAACCCGAGTCAACTTTATCTTAGTCGTAAAGTTATTGTGTTTGAATCCGAGAATGCCAGAGATAGATTTCATGCACCTGAACAAATGCGAGAACTCATTGAAAAGATGCCTTCGTTACAGCTTAATGATACAGGGCATTATAAGGTGGCAAAATTAAGTGAGTCATGGCTAACTAATATTTATGATACGGGGCATATAAAACGTATCAATTCTGAAGAGCATACTGGCCTATTACTTAGAGATCAAAGACAAAAAATTGAACGTGATTTCATTCATGGAGATAAAGCGTGGTCATGTAATCTGCTTTCGGCTACACCTACATTAGAAATGGGTATTGATATCGGCGATTTATCCTCGTTACTTCTGTGCTCTGTCCCTCCTTCGCAAGCAAATTATTTACAACGAATAGGCCGTGCTGGGCGTAGAGATGGTAATGCCTTAGCTATTACTATCGCTGAAGCTTCATCACATGATCTCTATTTTTATTCAGATCCACTGATGATGATGGCCGGTGATATAGATCCTCCTGGTGTTTTTTTAAATGCTTATGCAGTTATTTCAAGGCAACTGACTGCGTACTGTATGGATCAATGGGTAAATACGGGTATTGATGAGTCAGCAATTCCAAAACGTATGAAACAAGTTTTAGATGGGGTTGAAGTAGGGTCAGCAGACCAATTTCCCTATAATTTTTTAAATTATATTGAAAACAACCCCTTAGTGTTAGTGGATAGTTTTATTGAGTTGTTTGATAATGAATTGACCAAAACAACCCAGGATCAATTGAAGAATTTTATTTTAAACCAAGGTGCTGAAGACGGGTTAGGGTTGAGGTTGATTAAGCGGTTACATGAGCTTAGTGAGCAAAGACAAGGTTTCATTAATAAAATTAAACAATTGAAAAATCTTTTAACTCAATTAAAACGCCAACCTTCAGACGATGCTACGGAAATGCAAATAGAGGCCGTAGAAATTGAACGCGCTGGTTTTCAAAAAATGTTGAGAAATATGAATGATAAACAGCCACTTAATTATCTGACCGATGAAGGGTTAATTCCAAATTATGCTTTTCCAGAAGCAGGAGTGCTTTTACAGTCAGTTATTTATCGCAAGCGTCAAAATCCTAAAGAAGGGGAAAAGCGTTTTGACCAAACACTTTATGAGTATGAAAGACCAAGTGTAGCTGCAATCCGCGAATTAATGCCGAATAGTCGGTTTTATGCGGGGGCACGTAAAGTTGAGATTGAGCAAATTGATTTGGAAGTATCAGATATTGAAACGTGGCGATTTTGTCCGAATTGCTCCTATTCGACAAGTGAGCACCAAGAATTAAAGGCTGAATGCCCTAAATGTAATGACCCGGGTTGGGCGAATAGTGGTCAGTTGCTTGAAATGGCCAAACTTAGGCAAGTTATGGCTAATACGGATGATAGGAAAAGTCGTATAAGGGATGACAGTGAAGAGCGTGATACAGCTTTTCATGTTAAACAAATGTTAACTGATTTTTCACGACTTCATGTCATGTACGCATACCGAATCAAAAGTGAAGAAATTCCTTTCGGATTTGAGTTCGTTCGAAAAGTTACCTTTCGTGAAATTAATTTTGGTGAGTATGGAGGAAGTGGTCAAGAGCTTTCTATAGCAGGTATTTCGGTGGTTCGTCCCGGATATAAAATATGTCGACATTGTGGGATGGTTCAAAATGAAAAAAAATTAAGAAGTGGAGAAACACAAAATCATAGTTTTACGTGTAAGCCCGGGAAGAAAAATCCTAAAGAAGAATTAAATTTAATTGATTGTTTATATCTTTATAGAGAATTTAATTCTGAGGCGTTGAGAATTTTAATGCCTTTATCAACAATTGAGGATGGAGATAGTTCACTTCATTCATTTATTGCGGGTCTACAATTGGGACTTAAATTGAAGTTTGGCGGTAAAGTCGATCATTTGCGTGTTATGAACTATACCGAACCGTCTCAGGAGCTTGAAGCGAATAAAAGATTTTTAATGGTTTATGATTCAGTTCCTGGAGGTACTGGATACCTTCAGCAATTAATGGATACACCTGTATTACTGTTGGAGATTTTCAAGTTAGCTCGTGACCATATGGTGAATTGTAGTTGTAACCAAGATGAAGAAAAAGATGGCTGTTATAGCTGTCTTTATGCTTATAGAAATAGTTATGGTATGGAAACAACATCAAGGAACCGTGCTGTTCAAATGTTTGATCGTATTCTTGAAAAAGGCGAGCAGATAGAACCGATTGCTACGATTGATGATATTGAGATTAATCCAATTCTTGAAAGTGAATTAGAAGCGCGATTTATTGGTGCAATCAGGAACAGTCAAATAGGCCGTTTAAATATCTCAATACAGCAGCAAGTGGTCAACAATAAACCAGGGTATTTTTTAAAAGTAGATGAAGCGCTTTATACAATTGAACCGCAAGTTATGCTGTCTGAATCAGATGGGGTATTAATTCCATCTAAACCTGACTTTTTAATACGCTCGGCACAATCATTTGGGAAAGGTAAGGATTTTAAACCGATTGCAGTTTTTTTAGATGGCTTTAAATATCATAAGAAAATTTTAGCTGAAGATAGTGCCAAACGATTAGCAATTACAAAATCTAACCGTTATCGGGTTTGGTCACTAACATGGGATGATGTAAGTAGATCCCGTCGTGGAAATGATAATAATCAGATGAACCCTTTTACAAAAGGACTTCATGAGAATATGAAGCGATTACAGGACCAGATGACCGACCGGTTAGCGATTCCCACTCAGCTAAACGATCTTCCCCTGAAAAGTTCTTTTGAGCAATTGTTTTATTTTCTTGCAGAACCTGTGGCTGATTGGTGGGTGGGAATGATTATGATCCGTTCCATTTCGTGGTTTGATCAACAAAAATTAAATGATAGTAATTGGGTCAAGGACGTTAAAGCAAGGGTGATAAAAAACTCACCAAGCTCCTATGTTGAAAATATTGAAAGAGATGATCAAATAACAGCTGGTAGTTTAGATTTGGGCAGGTTGAGGTTAGATCTACTGCTACCTATTCAAGCAATTACTACAGTAAAACCAGAACAATTAATGGTAATGATATATTTGGATGATGATTTTAGTGCTAATGAAGAGATTGAGAAAAAATTATGGCAAAGTTATCTGAGTCTGTTTAATTTAATGCAGTTTTTGCCTGACTCCATATATGTCACCCAAAAAGGTATTTTGTCTGACATGTATGAGTCAATTGTTTGGAGTAAAGAAGAAGTATTTGAGGACTCAGAAGAGTTATTTGAAAGTGAATTTACGGCTGTACTTAATGAGGTTTCGGATTTCTTAACTGAGGGGCTTTTGGCGCTCAATAATATTGGTGTTGAAGTTCCAGTAGTTGGGTATGAGATTATGAATAAAAAAAATGAAGTCATTGGTGAGGTTGAATTGGCTTGGGAAGCCTTAAAAATAGCAGGTGTTTTAGACGGTCAAAAAGATGTTTTATCTGAAGTTGATGATAGGTGGTTAGTACTAGATTTAGAGCAAGGTGATGATTGGGTTCAGCAAGTCAAGAATCGATTTGAGGGAGTAGGAAAATGATGGCGACTGTTGCAATTTCGAGTGATTTTTTTAAGGCGTTTTCGCGTTTAGCAAAAACGCCACAAGCTAAAGTCAGTGAGTTTGTGTCTAAATTTCAGGCAAACCCTGATTCTAGTGCGATCAATTTTGAGAAGATCAAAAATGCTCGTGACCCCAATATGCGTTCTGTACGTATTGATCAAAAATACAGAGGGATTGTTTTTAAACCGAAAACCGGCACAGTTTTTATGTTGCTTTGGGTCGCCAATCATGATGATGCCTATGAATGGGTACGTAAACACAAATGTAATATTAATCCCGACACTGGAACAATTCAAATCTACGCAGTAAGTCAACTACAAGAAGAAAATAACAAAATTGAAAAATCACCAGAGATGGTTGCTGGGGTTTTTGATGATTTAAAAGATAAAGAATTATGTATATTAGGTGTGCCCAAAGAACAAATAGAATTGGTCCGAGGAGTGCATAATGAGTCGGAACTAGATGTAATTGCTGAACAGTTACCAACTGAAGCCTATGAAGGACTTTTTTATATTTTATCAGGAAGTCGTTTTGATGAAGTTATTAATGAGCGTCAGTTATTAGTTGAAAATCATTCTAATCAGACTTTTGATGTTAACGATTTTGAGACTGCATTATCTCGCTCGGGTAGTCAAAGCCAATTTGTAATCGTTGATGATGAGGTTGAACTACAAAAAATGTTAAATGCACCATTACAGCATTGGCGAGTATTTCTTCATGCATCACAGCGAAGATTGAGTGCGGGGATAAAAAATGGTGCCGTTCGTGTTCTTGGAGGTGCGGGAACAGGAAAAACGGTTGTGGCTATGCATAGAGCTAAATGGTTAGCAGAGAATATAGCTGTTAATGGTAAGAAAGTTTTATTTACAACTTTCACCGCAAATCTTGCATTAGACATAAAAGAAAATCTTCAATTGCTTTGCGGCTCAGAATTAATGAGTAGGATTGAGGTGATTAATTTAGATAAGTGGGTTCAACGTTTTTTGCGTAAAAAGAATTATGATTTTGAGATTTCTTATGGTACAGAAAAATATTGGCAAGCTGCGATTGACCTGGCTCCTGTGGAATTAAATTTACCAGATTCATTTTATAAAGAGGAGTGGAGTCGAATAATTCAACCACAGAGTATATTAGACATTGAGCAATATAAGAGGGCATCTCGGGTTGGTCGAGGAACCCGTTTAAATCGTTTACAGCGTGTAAAAATATGGCTGGTATTTGAAGAGTATAGAGCCTTATTGACGCAAGATAGAATTAAAGAAGTGGATGATGCTTATCGTGATGCAGCAGCATTGTTGCAACAAGATTCTTCAGAAATTTATGCTTCTATTGTTGTGGATGAAGCTCAGGATATGGGAACTCAGGCCTTCAAATTAATTCGCCAACTAGTAACTGAAGGTCCAAATGATATTTTTATTGTGGGGGATGGACATCAGCGTATTTATGGCCGTAATAAAGTGGTACTGGGTCAATGTGGAATTAATATACGGGGCAGAGCCAGTAAGCTTAAAATAAACTATCGAACAACTGACGAAATTAGGAAATGGGCTGTTAATTTATTAGATGGGCATTCAGTTGATGATTTAGATGGTGATTTTGACAATCAACAAGGGTACAAGTCGCTTATGCACGGCTCTTTGCCACAGTTAGAAAATTTTTCTTCAGTAAATGAACAGTCAGATTTTATAGTACGTCTTTTGCAAAAGAGAATTCAGGAAGGAATATCACTTCATAATATTTGTATTGTTGCCCGTGTTAATTCTGAACTTGAAATAATCAGTGAAGTATTAAAAATTGAAGGTATTGCTAGTTATCAATTAAGTGCCAATAAATCTGAACAACAACATCATGACTGTGTGAGATTGGCAACAATGCATCGTGTTAAAGGGCTTGAGTTTGAGGAAATGATTTTGATTAGTCTTAATAACGGTGTAGTGCCTTTATCGCATGTTACTAAATCCTCAGTTGATCCAGTGGAAATACGTCAAACAGATTTAGAAGAAAGGGCTTTACTTTATGTTGCTATAACACGAGCAAAGAAAAGGGCGTCATTATTGTCTTATGGTGAGGTCAGTTCTTTTCTCTTGTAATTAAAAATAGCAAACTTCTACATTAGGAGAGTTATAAAAAAAGGGAGTCTAAAAAACAAAAAGGAAGCTAAGCGGATCAAACATTTTCCTCATGAATATTCCATTATCTTTAATTAAATATTGGTATATTGTTTTTTTATGTAAGTTTAAATTTGTTTTGAACAAGGAGACATAACAATGAATGATAAATTAATTCCCCAAAATGCTGAAGTTGAACAGCCTTTTGGTAGTGAGCCCCTTAAGCGCATTGACCTATTTGCGGTGAAGCACCTTTAAATGAAAATGTGATCTTGCCTTGCAAACACTTATCGTTTATTTCTGTCACTGGGGTCGTTTTAGAAACTCCAAAGTCACTTGAACATTTAGATTGCGGTAAATTACCAGAGTGTTTATAAAGACAAATATATAAATAATAAAAGACTAAAATGAAAGCAACAGAAACAAGGCTGTTTAAATTTTTACAAAAATCGGCACAATTTATCATTCCAATATATCAGCGACAGTATAGCTGGACTTATGCTCAGTGTGAACAATTATGGAAAGATATAGTGCATGCTGGTTCAACAGATTTAGAGGCTCATTTTATTGGTTCTGTAGTTTATGTTGAGCGTGGTTTATATAGTCATAGTGACGTACCACAATTATTGGTGATAGATGGGCAGCAGCGATTAACATCAACCACGTTGTTAATCTCGGCTTTAACGCGTGAAATTCAAAAAAGAATTGATGGCGGTAATGAAAATATTGTAGATGGCACGAACGCAAAGAAACTTAAAAAATATTACTTATGTAATGATGCAGAAGATGGAGATTTATTCTACAAACTGATTTTGACTAAGGCTGATGATGAAGCTTTACGTAGCTTGGTTGATGGAAAAAACATAGAGGATACAGAATCCTCATTAAGAGTTATTCAAAACTTTTTATTATTCGAACGAAAACTACAAAGTGCTAGCAATGAGCAGTTAAATCAAGTTTACCTAGGTTTACAGAAACTGATTATTGTTGATATTGCATTAGATAGAGAAAGAGATAATCCACAACTCATATTTGAAAGCTTAAATTCAACTGGTTTGGATCTAAGCCAAGCTGATCTTATTCGTAATTATGTACTAATGGGTCTTGAGCCAAAACAACAAAACCAGCTTTATAATGACTATTGGTTCCCAATGGAAAGTGAGTTTGGTCACGGTGAATATAGCTGGCTCTTCAATCAGTTTATGCGTGATTTTTTGACGGTTAAAACTAGCAAGCCACCAAGAATTGGTGATGTTTATGAAGCTTTTAAAAAGTATGCATCGTCACTTGAAAGTAATATTGCAGAAATTGTATCTGACGTTCACCTGCATTCTAAATTTTATATTTCATTCGCTCGAGAACTAGAAACTGAGCCGAAGCTGTTAGAGGTATTTAAAGATATAAATGCTTATAAGGTTGATGTTGCATATCCCATAGTCCTTGAGTTATACCATGATTATCACTTTAATATTCTAACAGTTAATGAATTTGAACAATGCTGTAGATTTATAGAAAGCTACGTATTTCGTCGTTATGTCTGTGATATTCCAACTAATTCCTTAAATAAAACATTTGCTGGTTTTGGTAAGTCACTCAAAAAAGAAAAGTATTTAGAAAGCTTTAAAGCAGAATTACTCAAATTAACAAGTTATAGACGATATCCCTCTGATGATGAGTTTAAGCGCTGCCTTGCTACAAAGGATATGTACAATATTCGTAGCAAAGCATATTGGCTTAGACGATTAGAAAACTTTGGTAGAAAAGAACGAGTCATTGTTGAGGATTACACCATAGAGCATGTAATGCCACAAAACAGAGACTTATCTGTTGATTGGCAAACAGAGTTAGGTGAATACTGGCAAACCGTACAAGAAACTTATTTGCATACAATTGGTAACTTAACTTTAACTGGATATAACTCAGAGTTAAGTGACAAGCCATTTATTACAAAAAGAGATATGGAAGGCGGTTTTTCTCAGAGTCCTTTAAAACTCAACCAAACTCTAGCTCAGCTCGGCAACTGGGGTGAAGTTCAAATTAGAAACCGAACATCAATTTTAAGTGAGGAAATGACTGATGTATGGGCGTACCCATATTTGGAAGAGTCAGTATTGAATAGCTATCATGATTCTAATGAGAAAAAGTCATCTTACTCTTTGGAAGACCATCCGTACATATACAAAGGTACACCAAAAGAGTTGTACCAAAAATTTAAAACACAAGTGTTAGCATTAGATGAAAATGTTAAAGAGGAGTTTTTAAAACTCTATGTTGCTTTTAAATTAGATACAAATTTTGTAGATGTTGTGCCACAAGCATCAGGATTGCGCTTATCTCTAAACTGTAAATTTGAAGACATACATGATCCTAGGGGACTTTGTAGTGACGTAACTAATCTTGGTCGGTGGGGAAATGGTGATGTTGAATTGAAGGTGTCTCACGTCCAAGATTTACCGTATGCTATTGAATTAATACAACAAGTAATTGATATACAAATGGAAAGGTAATCGATAAATACTTTGATTTCAGTTCTAGAAGGAATAAAAGGACATTAAATTGGATATTAAAATATGGGAAGGTGGGCTTCAAGCTCAGGAAATACGTGCCATAGAAAAAATTCAGCAGGCATTTAAGAAACCACAGGCAACAGGCCACAAGCCTATTAGTGGTGGCTCACTGCAAGATCAGCTTCGAAGCATTGGGGGCTCTTCAATGTTCCCATGGAAAGGTTATGCTGGATTTCGATATGTAGACAGTAAAGGAAATGAACGTGAGTTTGACCTTGTTATTGTGACTCATTGCAATGTTTTAATTATCGAATTAAAAGATTGGAATGGGCCAGATACTACATCACATGGAGATAAGTGGTTTAAAGGTAACAAGGACATGGGGCGTTCTCCTGTAAGTGTTACTCAGAATAAAGTCTATTTATTAAAAGATAAGCTTAATAAAATAAAGCATAATTTAACGAGTAAAAAATTACCCTGGATAGATTTTTTTGTTGTTATGTGTGGAAATTCTGACTTTAAAGATATTTCTGAAAAAGATAGAAAACACACAATTAGCTTACAAGACTTTCTAAACTTTGCAGACGAAGAGAAGTTTAATGAACGCTTCAACCCATACAAAAATACCAAGACATTAAATCAATATTTCTCTGTATTTGATAAGGTTTTTAGTGACGCATCTACAGCACCTAAACAGGTAAGCATTAATGGTTATAAAGCTGAGATTTTAATATTTGACGAGCACCCTACTAAACTTTATAAAGAGTTTCTAGCGAAATCAGAATCCTCAAAGCAAGATGAAGCTTTATTGCGTATATGGAATTTTAATAACTTTGACGGTGTTAAAGGTGGTACACCTGAAGGTCGTTACAATATCGTTTCGCGTGAGCGAGAAGTGTTAAGTTATATAAAGCATCATGATCTGAATCTCTATAAACACTGCTTGCGTCCATTAACTAATGTACAGATTGATGATGTAACTACTGAATTTAATGAAGTATTTGAACTACCACCAAACCATAGTCGCTTTAATGAGTTTATCGGTAAATTTGGTCCAAACTTTTCTGATATTGACCGAACTAATTTAGTTAAGTTATTAGTCGCAAAGTTTGCAGACTTACATAAAATTAAAGTTGCACACCGAGATCTTGGTGATTATAGCTTATGGATATCCCCAGGAAAAGAGATTGCCTTATCAAACTTTATATCGGCGTATCATCAACCGATAGGGACAGTTGGTGATTATCGCTCTCAATCGCTGCCAGCCATGGAAAGCGAAGCGAGGGCTGGTAGTCCGCGATAGGCGTAGGTAATTCTGGGCACCCGTCGTGCGTAGCGCCAGAGGGGGTCTGGAATTGCATCCGAAACGCCGTCTAGTCATTTGAGGTAGTGT
>Ga0114933_10002154_pt1 | contig 20847 bp, 19 predicted proteins | sample 4SBtaG_FD_89691 | JGI IMG/M metagenome (GOLD analysis project Ga0114933, IMG submission 89691) | Deep subsurface microbial communities from Kolumbo volcano to uncover new lineages of life (NeLLi) - 4SBTROV12_W25 metaG | ecosystem: Environmental > Aquatic > Marine > Volcanic | place: Kolumbo... | reverse complement strand
TATCACATCATCTTTTAGATCCATATTTGAGTTAACAATAAACTTTATCAGATTTGAATCTGAGAATAATGTTGTAAGCTCACCCTCAGTAACAGAATGTATGAAACTAAATATTTTTGGTGGGGTAGGGGGTATTGATATTGAAAATTTATTGTAACTTTTATATCCCATAAAAGTTATGTTAAATTCTGTTTTCATAAGATGCTCAATTTCAGGATTCTCGGTGTATATGTCTGTAACATTTTCAAACCCTGGACCCTTTGGATTTGGTCTTCTTCCTGAATCAATACTTGTTGTAGATATGTTTGTTACAACTCCAAATATTTCCTCGTTATTGTCATCTGTACATTTAACAATATCTCCAATAGGAGGGCATCCGTAAAGCTCATATGATTGAGCTATGCAATACCTGCTAGATACTTCTATTATTTCTCCGATTATTTTTCCGTTTTCCATATTTTTTTACCTTTAATTAAATATTTCTTGTTTGTTTAGATTGTTGTTTCTGAGAGGTCGTGTAATTTATATGTAATAAATTTAACTCTTTTTCAATCAGAGTATTTAAAGCTGCTCTGTCTGATTGTGAAATAACTGCATGCTCGTGACTTTCAATTAGTATTTTTGGATATCCTTTACCTTTTTCAACCTGTGAAATAATTACGGCAAGAATTTTGTTCATCGCTTCATTATCAATAGTACCATTTAAAAATTCTATTTTTGAAAGTTCTTTATAATTTTTTATGAAAGAGAATGATACTGGGTTTAATTCACTTGTTTCTTCTTCAGAAATTTCAGTAAATATATCTGACCTTTCATTTATATTTAACAAATTTCCAAATACTCCTGAATCATTCAATTCAGCTGCATATTTCCCTTTTAATTTAGATGAAATATGTACCGAATTAGGGTTACTGTTGTATGAAATTATGTAAGTATTATTTTTTGATAAATTAATTATTTTCTGAGCTATTTCATCTAATCTTTTATAAAGAAATTGTTTGAAAGTTATATTCGTTATATGAGATAAGGCAAAATTTGGATACAGATTCCCATCTACAAAGCCAATTTTAATATTAGGACTTTTGCTTTGACTCATTTTTTTTATGAGGAACTCGAGTTCCAGTACGTGTCGAAGTGCACTCATAGCATTAATATCTGACAATAATTTACTGTCTATTTCTGGTATGTCTTTGTTATCTGGATAAAATGTGAGTGATTCATCAAATTCTGCTGAATGATTTTCTCCGTAATTGATATTTATATAACCAATATTTATGGCAGAAAATTCAAGAGGTAAATCACGGTCAGCTTCTATACTTGACCCGTCAGCACCAAATACAGAAATATTTTTTCCAATAGCTGTTACTTGAACAGCAGTATTTAAATCATAGTAAGTAGCTTGCTCACTATTTCCATTTCTGATGTTCTCCATGATTGATTTTGAATTCGAACTTATTTCATTTTTCAAAGAACTAGCAATATTGTTTTTCATAGAAATTTCTTGTTGCAGTTGCTTTGCAAGCCCTGATATATATTTAACTGTTTTTTCTATTTTCATAATATCATGTTATTTTAGAACAAATGTTCTTCTGTTTATACAAGTTGTTACTACCTTTTAATAATAATTTTTTAAATTTTGAAATAAATTAACCATCATTTCAAAATTTAATTTACCTGTGTTAACATTTCTCGGACTAGGGTGATAACAGCCAATTAAGTTTATTCCATTAGGCATTTTGTATGATTTCCCATGCCCAAATTGAAAATCTTTTGTTTTCAAATCATCAAATTGTTTAAAGTACTTTAGTGTTCCATCAAATGCTATTTTACCTAGCGCCACTATTGTTTTAAGATTTTCTAGTAATTTCATTTCTCTGTTAAAATATCCGAAGCAATTTTTTAGTTCTGTAGCAGTTGGTTTATCTTGGGGTGGAACACATTTTAGCATAGCTGTCATATACGCATTATTAAGCACTAATCCATCATCACGATAATCAGAATTGATCTGATTTGCCAAACCAGTATGATGCATACATTTCATTAAAAAATCAGCTGATTTATCTCCTGTAAATACTCTTCCTGTTCTGTTACCACCATGAGCAGCTGGTGCTAATCCAACAAATAATATTTCAGCATTTATATCACCATATCCAGGGATAGGTTTCCCCCAGTATTCTTCATTCAGATACTGTTTTCGTTTTTCGGTAGCAATTTTTTCTCTGAAAGCGACTAGCCTGGTACACTTTGTGCAGGTGATCATTTCTGAGTGGAATTTATCAAAAGTTTTTTGTATTGTCATTTTACGGATCCTTTTGAATTGGAACTATAGTTTTTCTATGTTCCATGTCTTTAATGAACAATTTGTCTGCCCCTTCTTTTTTAGCTATATCTATTGGTAAGTCATCAAATTTTATTCCTCTTCTGCTATATTCAAAGAGTAGATAATTGTGATATTCGTATCTGTCCCATGATATAGTTTTATCATTTCCTATATCCCAATCTCCTAATCTTGCACGCTTAGAAAATTCTTTTTGCGGTTCGTTAAATCCATGTTTCTCCCAATCTTGGTGAGTTAAATAGGTATCTATTAACATTTCTTCTATATAAAACTCTTGGTGTATTGAGTGGTCCCAAGGTGGCATTGTAATAAATTCACTTGAACTATAGTTATATACGATTATTTCTTGTTCTTCTCTGCCATTTAAATATGCTACAGCCTTTGGTTTATCTTCTTTTTTTGCAGGATACGGGGTATCTTTATATACTTCTAATTCTAATACTTGAGGTTTTTTATTTTTAGTAAATCTTGTGGAAAACCATTTAGCTTTTTCTTCTGACAAAGTCCACGAAAAACTTTCATCTGAAGCAATATTATCTAAGTTAGATTCATTAATTCCTCTATATACTTTAAACTTATCAGGTAGGTTGTTGAACACTTCTAATTCTTCATTACTCATCATGAAATACATATCACTGTCTCTACACATAATAGCCGGATCTTCTTCTGCATAGTAAGGACTGGGCCTCATAAATGTATAAAAAGAATCAAGAATGTTTTTAGAAGGCGATTCAGTCATTTGCCAAATATTAGCTATCATTGAATACCAATGAGCATTTGTGATTTCTTCTATTCCATATCTTTTCAAATTGTAATAATCTACAATTTCTTTAGATACCATTTTGTCATCTACATATAATTTGTAAATATGGTACCAATCCTTAGGGTAAGAAAGTTTACTACCTGCAAATATAGTAGATGATAATTGACATCCTTGTTCGTATATTTTCTTTCTTTCTTTTAAATCCATTTAGTTAAACATTTGTAATTTGTTAGTAGTTGGTGTGTTTTTTAAGCTTTTTTACTTAAGTATACAATACCAATTATGAGGATTAAAAAGAAGATTGATAAGAAAGACATGCTTTCACCCAAAAATACTACTGAGAAGAAGAAAGTGAAAAATGGTCTGAAAAGGTCTGTTTGACTAACTCGTGCTACACCACCTTTTCCAAGACCTTCATAAAAGAAAAAGAATCCGATGAGGTTGTTAAATAAACATAAGAAAGCAAATAATAATATTGTTGTTATAGAATCACTGGCGACTTGCGTTAAATGGTTAAAATCAAAATTCAGCAATGTCAGCGGGAATACTATTGGAAGACTAATAACTAGAGCCCAACAAATTACTTTCCAACCACTCATTGTTTTTCCTAATATTCCTCCCTGTGAGTAACCCATACCACCAATCACAACGCACACTAGCAACGCAAAATCTCCAAAACCAATGTCAGTAATTGATGATTCATTAGTTAAAAGTCTAAAAATTGTTACAGTAATAAATCCAATTACAGCTACTACCCAGAATCTGTTTGAAGGTTTTTCATCTGAAAGAATACCTGCAAATATAGCTACTGACAAAGGAACAGCTGCTAGTACTATACCTCCATTACCTGCGGGGATGGTCTGCATAGCTACAGCGGTAAATATTGGAAATGCAAAGACTACGCCAATTGCTGTAATTATTAATTTATTTATATCAGATTTTGAGGGTAAATTTTCTTTTTTGAATTGACCTTTAAATAGAAGAATTAATACTGATGCTATTCCTGCTAAAAATCCCCTACCAAATCCTATCTCTAAAGATGTAAATTCTGATTGTGTAAGATGCCTTGTGATAGGTAAAGTGAGTGCAAAAATAAGAACACCTATAAATCCGAGTAGAAATGCATAATTTTCTTTTGTGAAATATTTGTTCATTAATTTAGGATAAAAGAATATAATTAATTTTGAACATGTTAACACATAGAAGGATACAATGATATGAGTACTATATTTAGCAATATTCCTGAAGACAAATGGGTCATGAGTAATGATAAAGCTTTTGCAATACTTGATATTTATCCAGCATCAGAAGGTCACACTCTTGTTATCCCAAAAAGAGAAATAGAAACCTTTTTCGAATTAAATGACGAGGAACTGATTGCGATTAAACAATTAATTGTTAGCAGAAAAGAAGAAATTTCTTTAACAGATTCAACAGTTGAAGGTTTTAATATATTTATTAATAATGGCAGGGTAGCAGGGCAGACAGTATTCCATCTTCATTTTCATTTGATTCCTAGAAGGCAAGGGGATAATGCCTGGGAAAATTATTTTCAAAATTTACGAAAAGCTTAGAGCTGATTTTTTTGGCTCCGCAGGTTGGATTCGAACCAACGACCGATCGGTTAACAGCCGATTGCTCTACCACTGAGCTACTGCGGAAAGTTGAAAGTAAAAAAATTATAACACTAAAGAAAAATAATGTGAATTATGAACTTGTTGTTTTAGATTTACTTTTTGTGTTTTGCTTTTTAAAATCTAATTTCCCACCTTTCACATTAACTTTTAGGGAATCATTTTTTGATATTTCTTTCGAAATAATCATGGAAGATATTTCATTCTCTATTTTTCTTTGAATTAACCTTTTTAGAGGTCTGGCTCCAAATTCTTCATCGTAGCCTTCGTTAATTAGTAACTCTTTAGCTTTTTCAGAAAGATCAATTTTAATATTCTTTTCATCAAGTCTTAATTGAATATCCTGTACAATTATGTCTGTGATGTGTTTTAATTCATTCTTTTTAAGTTTTTCAAAAACAATTATTTCATCAATTCTATTTATGAATTCAGGTCTAAATGAGTTTTTCAAAGCTTTATCTATGGATGATCTTTGTTTTACAGCTTCTTTGTCACTAAGATTTTGAACGAATCCAAAATTATTCGTCATATTATCTGCCGTAATTAAATTACTTGTCATAATTATAATCGTATTTGTGAAATCAACTGTTCTTCCATGCCCATCAGTTAACCTGCCATCATCTAATATTTGCAATAAAATATTAAATACATCAGGATGAGCTTTTTCAATCTCATCAAATAAGATAACTCTATATGGTCTTCTTCTAACACTCTCCGTTAATTGCCCACCTTCATCAAAACCTACATAACCAGGAGGTGATCCGATAAGTCTTGATACACTATGTTTTTCAATATATTCAGACATATCAACTCTTATCATGTTAGATTCATCATCAAACATAAATTCTGATAAAGCTTTTGCTAATTCTGTTTTCCCAACACCAGTAGGTCCCATGAATAAAAAACTTCCTATGGGTTTAGATGGATCTTTTAGTCCAGCTCTTGATCTTCTTAGGGCATCTGATATTGATTTAACTGCATTATTTTGCCCAATGACTCTTTTATGTAAATGTTTTTCTATTTCCATTAATTTTTTAGATTCATCGTTTAGAAGATTTGTTACAGGAATTCCTGTCCAAATAGAAACTGTAGTAGCAATATCTTCAGGCTTTAAGATTATTTTTTTACTTTCTTGAGTTTCTTCTTTTACATTTTTTAGTTCTTCTTCAATTTTTTTTCTTTTTTCTTTGAGTTCATCAGCTAATTTGTATTCTTCAGATTTTGAAGCTTCATATTCTTGTTGTTTTAAGTCTGAAACTTCTTGTTGTTTTTCGGAAATATCTATGCTTAATTCATCTTCTTTATTTTCAATTCTAAGCCTTGCTGAAGTTTCATCAATTAAATCAACTGCTTTATCAGGTAATAGTCTGCCACTTATATATCTTTGACCTAATTTCACAGCCGATATTAATGATTCTTTTTCTATTTTTACATTATGATGATCTTCGAGACGAGGTTTCAAGGAACCTAGCATTTCGACTGCTAATTCATTTGAAGGTTCGTTTACAATTACAGGTTGAAATCGTCTTTCTAATGCTCCGTCTTTTTCAATATATTTTTTGTATTCTGCTTCTGTTGTTGCTCCCATACACTGCAATTCCCCTCTAGAAAGAGCTGGCTTCATCAGATTACTTGCGTCAATTGCTCCTTCAGCAGATCCGGCACCTACTACAGTATGTAGCTCATCTATGAATAGAATTATTTCCCCATTAGAACTTTTAATTTCATCCATTACGGCTTTTAATCTTTCTTCAAATTCGCCTCTAAATTTACTTCCTGCAATTAATGCCCCCATATCTAATGCTAGTATTTTTTTATTTTTTAATACTTTTGGGACATCATTGTTAACAATTTTTTGAGCGAGAGCTTCTGCTATTGCTGTTTTTCCTACACCTGGCCCCCCAATTAGTACAGGATTATTTTTAGTTCTTCTAATTAGAGTTTGGATAACTCTGGAAATTTCGCTTTCTCTGCCAGTTACCGGATCCAATTTACCTCTTGAAGCCAAGTTTGTCAGATCTGTTGTATATCTACCTAGAGATTGGTATTTTTGCTCAGCGTTTTCATCCTGTACTCTGTGGCCACCTCTTATTTTTTGTAGAGCTCTGTAGACTTTTTCAATTTCTATGTTGAATTCCCTGAACAATCTGACTACTAAACCTTGTTGTTCTTGGCATAGTCCAATTAAAAAATGCTCAGTACTGATGAACTCATCTTGTAATCTTTTACTCTCAGACTTAGATCTTTCTAATAAAGCCTCAAGTCGGGGAGAAGCATAAACTTGTGAAGATGGGTATCTCATTCCAATTGTTGCTTCCATTGCTGAAACTAATCTATTTCTCAATGATTTACTTGCAGTATTTAATTCCTGAAAAATTAGCATTGGCACACCTTTTTCATGTTCTAATAAGGCGAGCAGAATATGCTCCGGATCCCATTGGCTATGCTTGTATTTCCACATAAGTTCTTGTGATAAATGAAGCACTGCTTGTGCTTCTTTTGTAAAATCCGATTCTTTGAAAACCATTAATGTCCTCTAATATACAATATAAAACTTATTATAAAAAGAATACGTTATTATGACTCTTTTGTCAATATGTTTCTTGACACGCTTTGACTCAAGGTTACATTTGTTATTAATATTTTATAGAATAAGAATATGATTATTGATTTACATTGCCACTCAATTTATTCTGATGACTCTTTATTAGATATTGAACAAATAGCTTCAATATCTAAAAGTAAAGGCTTGGACGGCATTTGCATTACAGATCATGAAACTTTTGTAGAAGATAATATTCTTAATGAAATTAAATTGATCGAGAAAAAATTTGATATTAAGATTTTCTGTGGAGTCGAAATTAATACTGACATAGGGCATATTATAACTTTTGGCATCAATGAATATAAATTTGGCATGCATAGAATTGAATTTTTGTACGAACAAATTTCACAAAAAAATGGCGTTATGATTTGGGCACATCCTTACAGAAGAATTATAAATGAAAATGAAAGTATGACAAATGAAGAATTTGATTCTAGATTGATTAAAATATCAAATTCAGAAATTTTGAAATATATTGACGCAATCGAAGTAAATAATGGAAGAGGTTCAGATTTTCAAAATCATTTTTCCAAAAACCTTGCACAGTTAACAAAGTCCAAAATGATTGGGTCAAGTGATTGTCATTTAATTAAAGACATAGGTACTTGGGCAACAAAATTTGACGTGGATAAAATACATAATACTGATGATCTAATTCATCACATCAAAAACGCTAGTTATAAACCGATTAAATTATCTTAATTAGCTTTGAATATATTCTCTAAAACTTTCTGAATACACAAATAAAGCAGGAGTTCCACCTGTGTGTATGAATACCACAGCTTTTGATTTGTCAAAATAACCTTTTTTAATAAGATCAACCATTCCAGCAAAAGCTTTACCTGAGTAAACAGGATCAAGTATGATACCTTCTTTTCGTGCCAGTAACTTGACGGCTTCAATCATCTCTTCAGATGGGATTCCATATCCTTCGCCAATATAATTATCATTAAAAATTATATCTTTTTCTTCGTAATTCAAACCTAATCCATAGTAGTCTGAAGTTTGATTGCAAAGTTCTGTTAATTTGGGAATAACAACTGAAGCATCTGAGCTAATTCCCATCCCCACTGCTTGAATCCCCGATTTTTCAACATCAGAACCTAGTATCATTCCTGTTTGCGTTCCTCCGCTACCAGATGCAGCTACCATGCTACCTATTTCAATTCCCATCTCATTTGCCTGAGAAATCATTTCCATGGTCATTGAAATATATCCAAGACTACCAATTGAATTACTTCCTCCTACAGGAATATAGTAAGGATTTTTACCTTCTTTTTTCAGATCAGCCATAAGATTTTCAATTGTATCTTCCATAGATAATTTTCCTCCCTGATCTAAAGCTTCTTCATCATCTTCTATTAATACTAGTCGAGCACCAAGCAATTCATCCAAAAACAGGTTTCCATTGTATTCTTTTGACCATGACGGTTTGGCAACTATAATACATTCCATTCCAAATTTAGTTGCAGCTGCAGCTGTTTGTCTACAATGATTTGATTGTACTGCGCCTGCTGTTATTACAACATCGGCATTATTTTCGACGGCGTCTCCTATTAGGAATTCTAATTTTCTGGATTTGTTTCCCCCAAAGGCTAATCCAGTACAATCGTCTCTTTTAATATATATTGGAGGACCGCCTAAATGGTTGGTTAAATTTTCTAAATATTCAAGTGGAGTAGGAGAGTGAATTAGTTTAACTCTTGGGTATTTTGATAGTTGCATTTTTCCCTCTTTTTAATTTTTTTCTGTAAATTTTGAAGTTAGTGAATAAATAATATTTTCATCACTTATAGATTCAGTTTTAAATCTTAAGTCTTCTTCTAATAATATACTACTTAGATTTTTGATTCTTTCAATACTTATTTGTTTAGACATTTCAACTGATTTGTTTAAAACAAATGAAGGCAATTTCAGATTTTGATTGATTTTATTTATTGTTTCACCTGCACTTAATTTACTTTTTATTGTTGCAAGTATTCTTAATTGCCTTGTTATCATAGATACTAGATAAGGGAACCCTGTACCCGAGGAAACAAAATTCTTAATTTGGTAATACAGTCTGTACTCATTTTGCATAATCAAATCATCGACCAAATTGAAAATTTTGTATTGATGAGAATTACTAGTTGAGTATTTTTTTATCTCATTTAATCCGACTGATCCGTTTTTTTCTATAAGCAGAGATATTTTAAATATCTCGTTACTTAGATTGAGACTGTCAAAATCATTTATTTCAGACATGTATTTTGCTGCTGCGTAATCTAAAGTAATATTGTGTTTATTGGCAAGTTTTTGAATCCAACTTATTTCTTCGTTTGGATTAATTGGATTGTCAAATTTTTTTATTTTGAATTGTTTAAATATATATGTTTTTTCAAATGATTTATTAGGATTTCCATCTATGTCAACTATAATATTAGTTTTGGGATTATCATAACTTGATATTAATTGATCAAGCTTATTTATATCTTCAGAATTTTTTTTGGAATCTGTTTTTCTTATAACAACATTTTTTTCTTCTTGAAACATGTCAAATGACCCAATTTCATTAGATAATTTTTCATAATCTATATTATCTAAGTAATATACAGAATAATTAGGTTCTTGTTCTTTTCTATCAAGTATTTGTTTTTTATATATACTTTTATCGTATAGATTTTTTCCAAAAATAAGCAAATTCATTATAAGATCTCCAGGTAAAATTAATGTATACTATTTATAAGGAGAAATCTATATGTTTTTATTTAGATTAATTAATTCAATCAGCCTAATATGGAAATTACTAACTGATAAAAGAGTTCCATTTTTTATCAGAATGTCTCTTCCTTTGGCATTGATTTATACTATTTCTCCTATAGATTTTTTACCAGATTTAATTCCATTTGCTGGTAGATTAGATGATCTGGTCGCATTAGCAATTGGATTGATGGTTTTATTAAAATTAGCACCTAAAAAAGTAGTTAATGAACATAAAAAAAACCAAGCTGATGTCATAGATGGTGAATTTCGTGAGGACGACAATAGAAAATCAAAAAAACGTAAAGATTCTAAATAAACAAACACATTTTGAGAGTATATATATACACATACCTTTTTGTGAAATAAAATGCCCATACTGTGACTTTAATGCATATTCTAAAATTGATGATTTAACTAAAAATTTAGTTGAAGCTATTAAATTAGAAATACTCTTTTGGTCTTCAAAATTTAAAAAAAATCAAATTAAATCTGTTTATTTTGGTGGAGGAACTCCGTCTTGGATTGATTCTGAATATATAAGTATTATATTAGCTGAAATAAGTAAAAATTTTGACCTCTCAAGTAATGCTGAAATAACTATTGAGTGCAATCCAATTGATCTGACAAATAAAAAAATAACTGATTATATTGAATCCGGTATAAATAGATTTAGTGTTGGCATCCAAAGTTTAGATAATAAAACATTGAAATTTATCGGGCGTAATCATAATAAAGCTCAGGCATTGGAAGGGCTAAATAATATCAGAGCAAATAATATACAAAATTTTAGTGTAGATATAATGTATGGAATTCCATACCAAACACACAGCCACATTACAGAAACAGTTAATGGATTATTGGAATTTGATCCGGCTCATTTTTCAGCTTATTCGTTCACTATAGAACCTAATACTCCGTTTCATAAATTTGTTAAAGAAAAAAAGATCAAAGAATTAGATGAAAATGAATACATGAAAATTTTTCATCAATTATATGATTTACTAGAGAAAAACCATTACGAAAATTATGAAATTTCTAATTGGGCAAAAACAAGTTTTGAAAGTATTCATAATCTTAATTATTGGGATAACAACAAATTTTTAGGTATAGGCCCTGGAGCTCATTCATATGTTAATAATTATAGGTTTTATAATGAAAATTCTCCTAAGAAGTATATATCTAAATTAAATAAACAGAAATCAATACCTTCAACTAATGAATTTTTGAATTTATTAAATAATACAAAATTCATTTCAGGAAAAGAAAATATAAATGAAGACACAAAAATTCGTGAATATATGATTTTTTCACTTAGGAAAAAAACAGGATTAAATAAAGATATTTTTGAAAATTTATTTAAAAAAAATATTGATGAATATCTTTCATCTAAATTTACTGACTTTTTGGATTTGAATATATTAGTGAAGCATAAGGATGTTTATAAATTCACTAATAATGGGAAATTGTTGAGTAATGAAGTTTTTAGGGAAATATTACACCCGGAGAGTAAATAGTGTTTGTTATTGGAACTGCCGGGCATGTTGATCACGGTAAATCAACTTTAATAAAAAATCTAACTAACATTGATCCTGATAGATTGATAGAAGAAAAAAAACGTGAAATGACAATAGAGTTAGGTTTTTCTTGGTTTTATGATGATAATAACTTACCAATTGGAGTCATCGATGTTCCTGGACATGAAGAGCTTGTAGATAATATGGTGAAAGGTGTTTATGGGATTGACCTAGGTTTGTTAGTTGTTTCAGCAGTTGAATCTGTTAAAGAGCAGACTATTGAGCATTTAGAAATTCTTAAAATCTCAAATGTTAAAAAAATAATTTTAGTTTTAACAAAAAAAGACTTGGTATCTGAAGAAATTTTGTTAAGCAATACAGAAGAGTCAATGTTGCTACTTAAGAATAAAGGATTTTCAGATGTGAATTATATTTGTATCGATTCAAATAACAATGAAGATATACAAAATTTAAGAAATGTCATTATCAATGAACTAAAAACAATTACTCATTTAAGTACATCAGATTCTCCAAGAATGTATATAGATAGAGTGTTTCATAAAAAAGGACACGGAACAATAGTAACCGGGACACTTATAAATGGTGTATTTGAAACAGATGAAAATATTTATATTGATGGTAAATTAAAATCTAAAATCAGATCGATGGAAGCATATGAAAATTCCGTTACACGAGCTGAATCTAAGGTTAGACTAGCAATGAATCTTTCTAACATAAATTACTCTGATTTGAAGCGAGGATCTGTAATAACAAATAATGATAAAAATGTTTTACATAAATCTTTTGTTGCAAACATTAGAATGACGGATTCTTATGCTAAATCTATAAAACATAATTCGATAGTTGAAGTTTTTATTGGGTCTAGCCAGGCAAAAGGAAGATTGATCTTTTACGATTCAAAAATACTTCATAAAGATCAATCTACATATGCTTTGATAAAACTTGACAATTTAATTCATTATCGAATATATGACAAGGTTATTTTAAGATCCTCTGGAACTACAATTGCTGGAGGAGAAATACTTTCCCCTGGTGATTCAACTAAAATTTTTAAATCAAAAAAATTTAATGAATATTTAAATTTCATGTCAGCAAAAGATTTTAATAGTGCGTTAATTGACCTGCTTAAAATAAAAAAAATTCTAAATTTAAATCAACTAGCTCATTATTTTAATTTGAATTATGAATTCGTAAATAAAATTGTGAATGAGATTAAATCATCCTTAATTGTTGTTAAATCTGATATCAATGCATATTTCCTTGTTGATAAAAACTGGCACAAAAACAAATTGAAATTATTGATTCAAATATTAAATGAGTATAAGAACAAGTATCCATTAAGAATTGGGATGAATAAAAATGAGGCAATTCAAAGACTATATCCTCAAATTTCAGATAAGATTTCAAACTTATTGACGGAAAACTTAATTCAAACCAAATATATTTCTAAACAAGAAGATAAATTATTTCTTTCTACTGAAAATAATTCAGAAAAAAATCTGCTCAAAGGAGTTGAACTTATTATTGATAAATTAAACCAATCGAAAGAACCTGTAATAGAACAAAATTTATTTGACAAAGAAATCCTAGCCTATTTGGTTCAGAATTCTTTTTTGACTAATTTATCTAGGTCAATTTATGTTAAGCAAGAATGGTTTAATAAATCTAAAGAAATAATATTGAAACATTTTGACCATAATGACACACTTGATATACAAACAGCAAAAAACTTATTAACTCTATCTAGAAAACTTACTGTATTGATTTTAGAGAAATTGGATTCTGAGAATATTACTAGAAGAATAGACAATAAAAGAATTTTAATAAAATAATTATGAATCAAAATAGCACAATAAAATTTAATTTTTTATCTGAATTGATATCTGTATCAACTTTTTCATCTTTTTTAAGAAATTTGCAAGTTACTTTAAGATCTGTTGGTAAAGAAATTCCTGATACTAGTGTTGATTTTTCAAATTCAAATGCCCCTTCACTTTTTATAAGTAGAATCCACACATCCCAAACTTATGAAATAGATATAAAATTTAGTTATCAAAATGATGTTTATGATTTGAATAAATCTGAATTGATATTTAATGCTTTCTTAAGTAAAACTTTTGAATCATGTGAAAATTCAGCTCAAAGAAGTTTGTGGGGAACTGATGTTGTTAAGAATAAAGCTTCAAATAACAAATCTAATGTAAAACCAGACTCTACGGCAGCTAGAATAATTGAATTTGTTGATCATTTGAAGAGAATGGGTGACAGCGATATGATCATAAAAGATAAAAAACTTAGTATTAGAAATAAATTTGCTTCTCTACTCTAAAAATTTTTTGGATTTTTTATCTAATTCTTTTATGTGATTAGGTGTAGTTCCACAACAACCACCAATAATTGACGCCCCATTTTCCATCCACTTATAAGCCTCATCAGCATACTCCCACTCATTTATACTTGTGCTATTAGCTCTTTGCGAATTCATTGGATTTTTATCAACTAACTTTGTATTATTTGTTGATACAACTTTCGACGAATTTGCATATCCACCAATAGGTTTGTCTGTTAGATTTTTTAGTATTTTCATACCATCGGTAATGAAATTTGCTCCGCAACAATTAAGTAGATAAGCATCAGGTTCTAAATTTTTAATTTTATTAAAAGCTTGTTCAATAGTTTCGCCACTTGGTAAAGTATTAGATCTGCTTCCTTGTAATGTCCAACTTACCCATGTTTCCAAATTAGTTTCCAACCCAGCTTTTACAGCAGTATTTGCTTCAATACTACTCGACATTGTCTCACATAGTATTATGTCTACTTTATTTTTAAGAACACCAGCAATCACTCTATAATTATCAAGCATATCTTTTTCATTAATTACTAAATCGGACATGTAACTTGTTTCAAGTGGAGGAAGTGATCCTATTATTTTTACGTCTTTATTTGATCTTTTCTTTGCACTTATTGCTAAATCAATTGATAAGGAAGTTAGTTCAATTAATCTATTTTCAATTTTGGCTCTCGATAAAATTGGCTGTGTAAGTGCATAATTATTTATGGTTATATACCTTGCCCCAGAATGTATATAATCGTAATGAATTTGTTCCACTACTTCGGGGTTATCGATCAATGATTGAGCTGACCATATTGAATCTACGTGGTAAGGGACTTCATAACCTCTTCTTCTTATTTCAGCTCCAGTACCGCCATCTAAAATTTTTATTTTATTCATATAAATTTTTTTTTGAATTATTTAATAATTATATCAACACCCTATACACCATAGAATATAATATGTTTTTATATTTTAATTATTATTCATTTATTTTTAAACTCTTCGTGTCAATTAGTGACTTTAGAGCATTTAGGTCATTAAATTATGTTACACACAACTAAAAAATCTAACAATTTTACTAAGTTAGGCATAAATAATAAAACTATTTCTAGTTTGAATTATTTAAATTTCACAAACCCTACACCTATACAAAAAAAAGTTATACCAAAAGCTTTAAATGGCGAAAATGTAATAGGTATAGCCCAAACCGGAACAGGAAAAACTTTAGCTTATGGATTACCTATGATTGAATCGATTATGCGAGATAAAGGAAGAGGTCTTGTTGTTGTGCCAACCAGGGAATTAGCTACACAAGTAGGAGATGCTCTAAAACAAGTTGGTAAATCATGGGGATTAAAATGCACAATTATTATCGGTGGAGTGTCACAAAAAAGACAAGTAATAAACTTAAGAAAAAATCCACATATAGTTATTGCGACTCCCGGAAGATTATTAGATTTAGTTAATCAAAAAGAATTTGATTTAAATAAAATTTCAATTTTAACTTTAGATGAAGCGGACAGAATGTTAGACGAAGGATTTTTGCCTGAAATAACAAAAATATTAGAAGGATCTAAATCAGTTGAGCAAAAACTTTTATTTTCTGCAACTATGCCTAAATCAATTACAACATTAATCAATAAATTTATTTCTAATTCAGTAAAAATAGAAGTTTCTCCTCAGGGGACAACACCTGAAAAATTAGAACACGAAGTTTTTTTTATTCCCAAAAATGATAGAGTTCAATTACTGAGATCTATTTTAGAGCAGTATAACAATGATTCTGTATTAGTATTTACAAGAACTAAATATGGAGCAAAAAAACTTGCCAGAGATATCCGTAATATGGGACATACTGCTGCAGAAATTCATTCGAACAGAACCCAAGCTCAAAGAAAACATGCTTTAAAAGGTTTTGCTGATTGGAAATTTAGAATACTAGTTGCTACTGATATTGCTTCTAGAGGTATAGATGTAGCAAATATAGGACTTGTAGTTAATTTCGATTTGCCAGATCAATTAGACGATTATGTTCATAGAGTTGGGAGAACAGGAAGAGCAGGTAAAGATGGTAAAGCTATATCTTTTGTTTTACCTCCTCAAAAATCTAGTATAAAAAAAATTGAAAAACTGATAGGAACAACACTCACTATTTCACATTCCAAATATTCTTTAGATGAAAAAATGGATGATTTGAATCAATTTGGGAGAAAAAAAAGAAATAAAAGAAAATTTCACTCTAAAAAGAAATATTATAAGAAGAGATAAAATTATGATAATGGACATTTAGTCCATTATAGTTCCTCCGTTAATATTTAGAGACTGCCCAGTTATATTTAAAGAATTATCAGATGCAAAAAATGCTACTCCATTACCTATGTCTTCTGCAGTTTGTTCTCGTTGAAGAGGGCAGTTTTCAGATATAAATTGCAGAAAAAATTCTCTTGGAGTTAAATGACTTATACTTTTGTCATTTTCAATTGTATTTATAGCGTTTTTTTCCCACATAGATGTCCATATACTTCCAGGGCATATAACATTAACATTTATATTGTTTTTTGCCCATTTTGCTGCATAAGATTGTGTCAAATTAATAACAGCAGCTTTTGAAGCAGAATATGCTGGATTTCCTGGATTGGGATATTTTCCACCATGGGAGGATATATTTATGATTTTTCCATAATTATTTTTCTTCATTTTGCTTGCTACTTCTTCGGATACAATAGCTGTGCCTTTTACATTTATAGAATAAGTAGCATCCCAATCTTCTAAATTATTAATACCTGAGTTATTGTTTACATTTGTTGCACCTATAACACCTGCTGAATTAACAAGAATGTGAATTTCATTCATTTCTTTTTCGATTAATTCTATTGTTTCTTTAACTTGATTTTGATTTGTAACATCACAAGTGTAAGTAAATATTTTATTTCCTAGTTCCTCAATTTCATTTTTTGTTTTTTGAAGATTTGAAGAATTTATGTCTAACAGTGAAATTACAGCTCCTTGCTTGGCTAGAATTTTTGCAATACCAGCTCCAAGTCCACTTGCGCCACCTGTAATAATTGCTGTTTTGTTTTTTAAATTTTCATAATATGTTGGCATAATTTATTATAACTATTATTTATTATAGTTTTATATCATTAATAAATTTAAAATAATATATATGAAAATACAAACTTCCCAAGAATGGCTAAATAAATTTGAAAAATTAATTTATGAAAAAGATATAGAGAAAATATTAGATTTATTTTCAGATACATCGACTTGGAGAGACCTGATTTCATTTACCTGGAATATAATCACTTTTGAATCTAAATCAGACATCAAATTAATGTTAAATAGTGTTTTGTTTGAAATAAATCCTGAAAATTTTCAAATAATTGATATGAAAACTAAATTAAAATCAGATGAAGCATGGTTTTCGTTTGATACAAAATATGCCAAATGCAAAGGTCATATAAGATTAAAAGATGGGAAAGCTATTACATTTCTCAGCGTAATAGATGAATTAAAAGGATATGAAGAAAAAAAAGGTTATAACAGAGAATTAGGCACAGAATTTGGTGCTTTTAAATATAGGAAAAACTGGCTTGAAAAAAAACTGTCAGATATTGATGATTTAAATGAAAATAAGAATCCATATTGTTTGATTGTGGGAGGAGGACAAGCCGGATTAGCTTTGGCAGCAAGATTAAAACAATTAGATGTACCTACAATTGTTATTGATAAAAATAAAACTCCTGGTGATACATGGAGAAACAGATATCATTCACTGTGTTTGCATGATCCTGTTTGGTATGACCATATGCCATATATGCAATTCCCAGATCATTGGCCTATATTTTCCCCAAAAGACAAAATAGGTGATTGGCTTGAGATGTATGCAAAAATAATGGAAATTAATTATTGGGGTCTAAGTAAATGTATTAATGCTTCTTTTGACGAACTTAATGATGAATGGACAGTAGTTGTAGATAAAAATGGAGAAGAAGTAGAGATTAAAACTAAACATTTAGTATTTGCAACTGGAATGTCAGGAATGCCAAATATTCCTAGTATAAAAAATTCAGATCAATATAAAGGTGATTATGTTCATTCTAGTAACTTTATAAGTGGATCTGGTTACAAAGATAAAAATTGTGTTGTTGTAGGATCTAATAATTCAGCTCATGATATTGCAGCAGAATTATGGGAACAAGGAGCAATGAATGTAACTATGATTCAGAGATCTTCCACAACAGTTGCTAGATCTAGCACTTTACTTGATCTTCAAACAAGAGGAAATTTTTCCGAACAAGCAGTTCAATCTGGAATAACTGTAGATATTGCAGATTTAATAGTAGCATCTAATCCGTATAAAACTGTTTATAAAGATGGACAAAAATCTGTTCAACTTTTAAAAAATATTGACAAAGAATTTTATCAAAAGCTTTCAGATAGTGGATTTTTATTTGATTTTGGAGAGGATGAATCTGGGTTGTCCGTTAAGTATCTTAGAAGAGGTTCGGGTTATTACATAGATGTTGGAGGATCTGAACTTATAATAAATGGCGAAATAAAATTAGAAAGCCCTGCAGAAATTAAGTTGTTTAAAGAAAAATCCATTATTTTAGATAACGGTAAAGAAATTGACTGTGATTTAGTTGTATTTGCAACTGGTTATGGATCAATGAATCAATGGGCTGCTAAATTGATATCTCAAGAAGTTGCAGATAAAGTAGGGAAATGCTGGGGATTGGGCTCTGGTACTAGAAAAGACCCTGGTCCGTGGGAAGGTGAATTAAGAAACATGTGGAAACCAACCAATCAAAACTCTCTTTGGTTTCATGGTGGAAATCTTGCTCAAGCCAGGCATTATTCAAAATATTTATCTTTGCAAATTAAAGCTCGATTTGAAAAATTACCTTTAAAAGTATATGGTATACCTAAAGTTAATCATTTAAATTGAAACGCGTTGTAACTTATGATTCCAATGAATATTAAAGAAGGTGAAAAATTACTTCTTGAAATAAAAAAAATAATGGATGAACTTAATGTTGTTTTTTTTCTTCGTCATGGAACTTGTCTTGGAGCTGTTAGGGATGGCCAACTTATAGAATGGGATGACGATATTGATATAGGATCTATATTAGGGATGAATGATCTTGATGAACAAAGTATTTATAAAACTGTAGATACACTTAAATTAAATGGATTTGATGCTGAGGTATCTGAATCTTCATTTCATATTGCTGTTTCGCTTTCAAAATCAAATATACCCATTGATTGGACTTGCTATAAAGTGATCGAAGATAGCATATATCAATATCCTGCCATTAAAATACCTGTTGAGATTTATAAAAATTTAATAGCTATCCCATTATTAGGATCTATGTTTTCAGTACCAAATCCAGCTGAAACATATTTGACCCTTAAATACGGACCAGATTGGAGTATTCCAAAAAAAGATGATTATCAAGATGATATTATAAATTCTGTACCAGAATCTGTGTTAGCAGATCAATTTACTATATTTAACAAAATTCATAAATTCTTTTTTCCGCGTAATTACATTACAAAAATTCGCATTTTAGATAGTGATGAAAAACCAGTTGAACAAACAAAAGTAACAATTGCCGGATTGAACACTTCTATTACTGATAAAGATGGATATGCAGAATTTGATTTGTTATCAAAAGATTGGTACGCAATAGTAATAGAAAACGGTAATAAAAAAGAAATTCTTTACGAAGAAATATTACAACCTGGATTAAAATATGATTATTTACCTAGCAAAAGTACATCAACTGGAAGAACTTTTATTTTAAAAGAGAAAAAATAATTTTTACATTATTTAAAGAGAGATTACCATTAGAGTATATGTAGATATGACTGCGGATTTGTTTCATTACGGACATGCAAATTTTTTAAAAAATGCTAGCTTGGTTGGTGATTTCCTTATTGTGGGAATCCATTCAGATAAAGTTGTTCAAGAATATAAACGTTCCCCTATAATGACTATGGAGGAAAGAATTGCTGTTGTATCGGCGATTAAATACGTTGACGAAGTGATTCCTGATGCTCCTTTGTTAATAGACGAGAAATGGATAAAGAAACATGATATTGATATTATTGTGCATGGCGACGATTGGGAAATAAGCAAGTTACAAAATATTTATAAAATCCCAATTAAAATGGGTATTTTTAAAACTGTACCTCATACACCATCAATATCAACAACAGATATTATAAAAAGATTGAATAAATAATGTCGTATATAAAAAAATGGGAAAAGACAGTTGTTAAACATCACAAACAATCTGAAAGTAAAATTCTGCACAAACAAAATGATGATTTTTGGGAAGATAAAGTAGAAGGATTTATACCACCAGAATTACCAGATTTCAATGATCCTACTTTGTCTTTTTTAAGAACCCATTTGAGCCCTGATTCTAGTGTGTTAGATTTAGGAGGAGGAGCTGGAAGACTGTCTATTCCTCTTGCGCAAAAAAATCATGAAGTTACAATTGTTGATTCGTCAAAAGCCATGATTATGTCAGCCGATAAACATTATAAATATCTAGGATTGAAAAACGTATCAACATATCATTCACCATGGGAGGAATTTGAAAATAATAAATATGATTATATAATTTGTGCTCACGTTATTTATGGTGTTGCTAATATAAAAAAATTTATAGAAAAAATCAAATCTTCTATAAATAGAAATGCAATTATTATTATGTACAATAACTACCCACAATCACACATTTCTGATATATGGGAATTGTATTATCAAGAACAGAGAATAAATTTGCCAGGAATTACAGAACTAAGAGATGTTATTGAAGAACTTGATATCGAGTACAAGTTTTATAATATCGAAGAATTTGATTTACCAACTTTTGATAAT
>Ga0114933_10002150_pt1 | contig 20863 bp, 16 predicted proteins | sample 4SBtaG_FD_89691 | JGI IMG/M metagenome (GOLD analysis project Ga0114933, IMG submission 89691) | Deep subsurface microbial communities from Kolumbo volcano to uncover new lineages of life (NeLLi) - 4SBTROV12_W25 metaG | ecosystem: Environmental > Aquatic > Marine > Volcanic | place: Kolumbo... | reverse complement strand
TGGGCGCGGGCATCCCTCACTGGCCCGGTCGGGTGTGGGCCTGCCTACGGCGGTCAGTGATTAGGCCGGTTCCCAGCCGTCGCGGGCTCGCTTTGGGCCTCGCCCGCGGCAGCCGCACCCGCCCAATGAGCGAGCGTCGCGAACAGTTCGTTCGGCCGGACCGGCTTGGCGACATGATCGTCCATGCCGGCGTCCAGGCAGCGCTGCTTGTCGTCCATCAAGGCGCTGGCGGTCATGGCGATGATCGGGATGTGGGCGCCGTCGCGCTCCCGTTCACGGATCTTTGTGGTGGCCACGAGGCCGTCCATCTCGGGCATCTGCACGTCCATCAGGATCAGGTCGAACTGCGATCCTTGCCACGCCTCGATGGCGGCCACGCCGTCGCCTGCCGTCTGCACCTGCAAGCCAGCCTTGCTGAGCAAGGTCTCCGCGAGCCGGGCATTGACCGGGTTGTCCTCGGCCAACAGCACACGCAATCCCCCGAGACCGGATTGAGCCGGTTCGGCTGCCGAGCCCAGGTCGCCGGAAGGCTCTGCGCCCGGCTCGGACGCCATGGCCCTGATCATGGCCGGGAACAGCGTCGAGGTCTTGACCGGCTTGTTCAGCGTCTCGTCGATCCTGAGGTCTGGCGTCAGCATCGCCTCGTCAATCAAGATCGACGAGATCAACAGAAACTTGACGTCGTCGAGTGAGCAGCGGGCCCTGACCGCTCGGGCGAACGCGATGCCGTCGGTCAACGGCATCATCATGTCGGAGAGGATCAGGCGATAGGGGCGGTCGCTGTCCTCGGCCCTGCGCAGCTGTTTGAGTGCCTTGGGGGCACTGTCCACACAGCTGACCTCACAGCCTTGACCGCTGAGCAACTCGTCGAGCTGCTTGAGGTTCGTCTCGTTGTCATCGACGGCCAGGACGCGCATGCCCATGAACGATGGCGGCAGCGCGACGCTCACGTCGTCCGGGATCTCGGCGGCAATAGACAGCTGCACGTCGACCGTGAAGCACGTGCCCTCACCCTCGGTGCTGCTGACGGAGATCGCGCCACCCATCAGCTCGGTCAACCTGCGCGAGATGGCCAGCCCCAGTCCTGTGCCACCAAACCTGCGCGCCGTCGATCCGTCCACCTGGCTGAAGTCCTCGAACAACCGGCCCATGCCCTCCTCGGAGATGCCGATGCCCGTGTCTTCGACCTGGATTCGCACGGGGCAGACTTCCTTGATCACGGTTCCGGTACTCACGATCACGCAGATCTCGCCCTCGTTGGTGAACTTGATGGCGTTACTGACGAGGTTCGACAGGATCTGCGTCAGCCGGGTGGCGTCCCCGCTCAGGTAGCGGGGGCCGGAGAGAGGTGGCCGACAGATCAGCTCGACGTGGCGCTCGTGTGCGCGGGCCGCGAACATGTCGCCGACGCTCTCCACCAGCTGGACCACGTCGAAGTCGAGGGTCTCCAGTTCGAGCTGGCCGGCCTCGATCTTGGAGAAGTCGAGGATGTCGTTGAGGATCGTCAAGAGCAGCTCGCCCGACATGTGCACGGTCCTGACGTAGTCGAGCTGCTTGGGCGAGAGCTCGGTGCCCAACAGCAGGTCCACGAAGCCCAGCACGCCGTTCATCGGTGTGCGGATCTCGTGGCTCATGTTGGCCAGGAACTCGCTCTTGGCGGTATTGGCGGCCTCGGCCTGCTGGCGTGCTTCATCGAGCGCCGTCAGGTCCTGGATCACGCCGACGAAGCCTGTTTTTCCTCCGTCGACGCCCATCTCCCGCACCATGAGGTCGAGCACGAAGCTGCTGCCGTCCTTGCGGACACCCCGCAGCCGCGGACGTTCCCCGAGGGGACGTCCGAGGACCTGCGCCTCACCCGTGGTGAGGAAGCGCTCCACGTAGCCGTCGTGCTCGCCCGCGTGTGGCTCGGGCACCAGCACGTTGACGTTGCGTCCGACGAGTTCATCCTCCGTCCAGCCGAAGAGCACCTCCGCGGCGTCGTTCCCTGACTGGATCACGCGGTCGCTGTCCATCGTGATGACCGCGTCCGCGGTAGAGGCCAGCAGGCTCTCTGCAAACGTCGCGGTGCGCACCTCGGAGGCACGCAGCGGCCGGATCAGGACGCACCAGACCACGGGCAACGTGAACGTGCTGAGCAGCGCGGCGTCCACGAGGGCGGCTGTGACGGAGGACAGCTGCTTGAGCTGCTCCTCAAGCAACAGCATCAGCGCCATCTCCACGACGAACACCGCCAGCAGGATCGTCAGGCAGGCTCGCAGAACGCTCACGTTGGACCGCTGTGTCTGGGTGGTGCTCATGAGGCGAGAGCCTCTCTGGCGTGAAGGGCCTGCGTGAAACAATAGTTCTGTAACCCCTCTCGGCCTGACAGCTGATCTGCCTTGAGCCGGCTTGGCAGCGGGCTCTGGATGTCGTCAAGCGACCGACAACGCTGTCGGACTGACCCTGTCACTCTTGGATGCGGCGGCCGGCAAGGCGATCGGGGCTGCTATTGCTGGCGCTGAATCACCGAAGACGAGCAACCGATGGATTGGGCATGAAGCTCGAAGGCCCCGGGTGTGGCCTCACGACCGCCGCAACGCCCCTCCGGAGAGCCTCAGTCCCCTCTCCCTCCACCGGCGAGGTCGTCCCTCGTGAAGACCGCGATCTGAAGCGCAGGCTCCTGACGTCACATGCCGTGGCCGCCCTGACCCAGCTCGGCGGCCACGGCTCGGCTCAGGGCGGCCAGGGCCTCACTCATGGCCCCTACCGCCGCGCCGTGGTCGTTCCCCGGCAGCTCTGCCACGAAGGACTCATGGCGGGTGACTTGCATCGCCCCGGTCTCTGAGTCGAACAGCCGCCAGCGCACCTCCAGCACGGCAGTCTCGCCGGGGGTGGCGTCGAAGCGCAGCACCTGCACAGCCAGCCGCTGATCGGTGCGCACGTATCGGACAGCCGGCAGCCGCACGACCTGCTCGGTGCCCAGCAGCGCCGACAGGTTCTCCGCCAGCACCCGGGTCATGTTCTCGTCGAGGGGCTCGGCCCAGCGTGCGAACTCTGCCAGCTGGCGCTCATTGTCATCCACACGAGTGACGATGTGGGGGCGGTCGAGCAGGGCCGGGAGACGCAAGGGGTCGATGCCAAGAGACAGGCCCTCAACTCCGTCGACCGCCACCACGGCCTGCATGGGCGTCAGCACGTAGAAGCGAGTGGGGGCCGACGTGCAGCCCGACAGCAGAAGCACGGCCACGGCCAGGCAGCACAGAGACTGCCGGCGAACGGACAGCGAGCTTTGGGGAAAGTCGAGATCACGCATCAGTTTGCTCCGCCGCCAGCCTTGCCAGAGAGCAGGGCCTCGGGATGGCGCTCCAGGTAATCGGTGAGCACTCGCAGCGAACGGGCGGACGCCGCCAGCTCCTGCAAGGTCTCGTTCACCAGCCAGCTCAAACGGGAGTCGCTCGCCGTGAGCTGACTCACTTCACCGAGCAGGCTGTCCACCGCCACGAGGACGTCTTCGCCCCGGTCAGTCAGGGCATCCAGCCGGTCGATGGCCGGGTCGACAGCGTCGTCGACCTTCTCGGTCAGGGTGTTCAGCTTCTCCAGCAGCACGACCACGTCACTCTTGATCTGCCCGACCTCGGCCGAATCGATCTGCTGCCGCAGGCTCTCGGAGGTCATGCGCATCGAATCGATCAGCTCGATGGCCTGCTGCTTCACCTCGGCGAGGTCGGCCACCTCGGCCAGTTCGCTCACCGTGTCCATCATGGCGGCGAAGGTGGAGCGAACGGTGGGCAGCTCCATCACGCCAGCGTGATGCCCCTTCAACACAGCCGGCAGCTCAGGCAGCAAGGCCAGGTCGATGTACTTGGCCCCCGTGAGCAAGGTGCCTGTCTCCAGACGAGCGCGCAGCCCCTTGGCCATCAGCCCATCGATGACCCTGCGCCCGTCCACCGCCGAGCCTCCTCTGTGACGAATGCGACGGGCTTCGATCTCGACGAAGACGGGCACGAAGAACTCGTCGATCTGTGGGTCGAACTCGAGGCTGAAGCTCACCACCTGTCCGACCTTGATGCCGTTGAACTCCACGGGAGCGCCCACACTCAAGCCGCGCACAGGCTCATCGAAGAACATCACGAACTGTTCGGTGTCGGTGAACTCGTCCAGGCTCGCATCCAGACTTGCGTAGAGCGAGTAGCTGTCGCCGGGCTGAGCGGCTTCGCCCATGTCGTCGGCCGGGTCCGTGCCGAAGGCGATGCCCCCAGAGAGCAACGTGCGAAAGGAGCCCAGGGAGAAGTCCACCCCGTCTGCGCTGGCGGTGAAGTCGATCAGGGGCTTGAGCCAGAATCGCGTGTTGGTGTGGACGTAGCGCACAAAGGGCTGCTTCACCCAGATCTCCACCTCAACCGACTGCCCATCGACCGCGAGGGCGAAGTCGTTGACCATGCCCGCGTCGATCCCGTGATAGAAGATCGGCGCCCCCTTGGCCAAGGAGCTGAGCTCGTCGCTGCGCAGCACCAGCTTCAACCCCGGCAGATCACCACTCTCACGGGGCGGAGCATCGAGCCCGGCGAAGACCAAGGTGGGGATCATGTCACCAGACGACTCCTCCATGTCGCTGTCTTCGGGCTTCACGGCGATGAACGCCCCGGAGAGCAGAGTCGCCAGGCCGGTGATGCCGTCGGCGTCGATGCGCGGACGCACGACCCAGAACAGCGAGTCGCTGCCCAGGTGGCGCTCCATGCTCTTCTCAAGAGACGCCTTGACGATCACACCCGAGCGATCGTCGTTGATCGTGATGGAGTCGACCACACCGACCTGCACGTCCTTGAACTTGACCACGGTCTTGCCGGCCTTCAGGCCCTCGGCATCAGCGAAGTTCAGGGTGACCGTCGGGCCCATGTTGCGCAGGGCTTCGATCCATAGATAGGCACCCACCAAGGCCGCGATGATCGGCACGATCCAGATGGCCGACGGACCCTTGCGCTTGCGCACCACGGCCGTGGGGACATTCACTTCGGTCTCAGCGCCCGTCACCGTTGTTCCTCCATCCCGTCCCAGATCAACCTGGGGTCGAAGCTCTGCGCGGCCAGCATGGTCAGCACCACCACCGCGGCGAAGCACACCGCGCCTGGCCCGGCCTCTACTGTAGAAAGGGCACCAAACTGCATCAGCGAAACCATCAGCGAGATCATGAAGACGTCGAGCATGGACCAGCGGCCCACCAGCTCGACCAGGCGGTACAGGCGCGTCCGGTCTGCTGGCCGGCCTCGGGACCGACGATGCACGGAGATGAGCAGGATCATCAACCCCAGAATCTTGAGCACGGGCACCATGATGCTGGCCACGAAGACGATGATCGCCAACACGGCCTGGTTCGAAGAGAAGAGTTCCATGACCCCGCTCATGATCGTGTCCGGGCTGCCCCGCCCGTAGCTCACCGAAGCCATGACAGGCATGAGGTTCGCCGGGATGTAAAGGATGATCGCGGCGATCAGCAAGGCCCAGGTCTTGCCCATGGCATTGGGCTTGCGCAGATGCACGGTGCGCAGGCAGCGGGGGCAGGCCAGCTCTTGACCTCGGCTCAAGCGGCGCCAGCGAGAGAGCTGCCCACAGGAGTGGCAGCAGACGAGACCACCATCCAGAGCGCGCACGGCCATCAGCTCACGGCCTCGGCTGCCCAAACCCTCTCGCTGTCGAAGCAGGCGTGGGCGGCGGCCGAAGCCACCACCAAACCAACGAACGCTGCGAAGCCCCTGCCGAGGGCAATCTCGCCGTAGTCACCGAACTTCACCAGGGCCACGAAGGCCCCCAGCAAGAAGACGTCGAGCATGCCCCAGGCCTCCATGCGCCGGGCCGCCCGCCAGACCAGGCTCTTGAACCAGACCCGCTTGCCAAGCAGCAGTGGCACCTGCAACCAGAGCAGGGCCAACAGTCTGAGCAGGGGCACGACGATGGCGCAGATCAACACCAGGATGGCCAGCCCCCAACGCCCGGCCTCGGCCAGCTGAACCGAGCCCTCGGAGAGCAGGCTCGCCTGGGTACTGCCAGCCATGGTGAACAACATGAAGGGGGAGGAGTTGGCACCGATCCAGAGCAGCAGGCCGGCCAGGGCCCAGGCCACCGAATGCTCCGGGCCGGTGGCCTTGCAGCGAGCCAACACGGCACCGCAGCAGCTGCAACGTGCCTCGCAGCCCTGGGGCAAAAGAAACCTGGGGAACAGGGCGTCGCACTCGTGGCAGGCGATGAGCCGCTCCGTCTCTCGGTCTTCCATGGCCGCCATGCTACCCACCACGAGGTCACAGGTCTCCATGGACAAATGATGCAATGGGCCCGGCCCCGCCTGCCATGACCTGAAAGGACCCGGCCATCCCCTCTCAGGTGATTGAGACCATGAAACGCCTCGCCCTCGCGACCTTGTGCCTGCCCATTCTGGGTGCCTGCTCCTCGGTTGAGCAAGTCGAGCAGAGGGAGCCGCCACCCTCAAGGCTCGTGGAGGGCGTCCCGCTCTACACCCTGTTGCCCCTGGACGGCATCCCGGCCATCGACGAGCCCCTGTTCGTCGACGTCGAGCAGGCCTCGCTCCACATGGCAGACGATGAGCCCGTGATCGGCGTGGTGGGCCAGGACGGCACGGCCAAGTGCTACTCCGCCTGGCACCTGGATGTCCACGAGATCGTCAACGACACCCTCGACGGCAAACCCATCGCGGTCACCTGGTGACCCCTCGCCTCCGCGGGAGTCGTGTACTCCCGAGACGAAGACGACACCATGCACTCCCCCTCCAAGCAGGAGGCTGAGCGAGACGACCCCGGCGAAGACGGCGCACCCTCGGTGGGCTTTGGCGTCTCGGGCAAGCTCTGGAATGGCGTCCTGGTCATGTACGACCGAGCCACCGGCTCCTTGTGGACGCAGATCGACGGCAGGGCCATCGAAGGTGAACGAGAGGGTGAGCTCTTGGAGCACGTCCCATCGAGCTTCACCACCTGGGGCGCCTGGGTTGCAGAGCACCCGGACACCCTGGTGCTCGACAAACCCGAAGACGTGCGCGGCTTCGAGCACTCAAGATATGACGACTACCTGAAGGACCCCGAACAGGTCTTCTTTCCTGAGCTCGCCAAAGGCCTGGGAGACGTCGGCCCCAAGGACGTGGTCTTCGGCGTCAGGGTCGCTGGCGCCCAGGCGGCGGTGACCGAGAGCCTCATCACCAGCGACGGCCTGGTCAACGGGCTGGTGGGCCATGTGCCCGTGACCTGGGTGCGCCGCGCCTCCACCGGTGCCGTGCGGGCCTTTGATCGGCGCCTTGACGGCCAGGTGCTCGTGCTGGCCTTCGCCAGCGCTGACCCAGGGGACGCCGAGAGCCTCCACGACGTGCTCAGCGGCCAGGCCGTGCGTTCTGACCAGCTCACCGAGCTCAGGGTCGACAGGTCCTTCTGGTATGCCTGGAAACACAGCCATCCGGACAGCCTGTTGCTACGGCGCTGAACCGGCCAACAGCTGACTGCGCGGCCCAGGCTCCAATCTCAGCTCATTCTGGCATGACCGCAATAGCCAGGGGGGCGGCCTACATCGGGAGCGCAGAGTGTTCAGTGCGCTCGTTGTGTACCGCCCACCATCAGCAGTATCGGATATCGATTCTCGCCGGAGCGACTGCCCCTAACGATCACATCGTGATCCAGCTTCGACCCGAACCGATGCCGAGACGGCCCACTGATGAGGGAGGCACCGCCTTTCTCCTCCGGGCGTCGTCGACCACAGCCCCGCTGCTGACGCCACCTTGGCTGGAACGGTTTCACGACGGGCGCACTGAACTTTTTCGGGGCACGGTGGGGCCGTGGGACGGGCCAGGCCGGCTGCCCACGAGCTGCGAGCAGCCCGTGGGCAAAGCTCCGCGCGCCGAGCACGCTTCGATCGCGTCGGCTGCTAAGGCGCTGAACCCTCGACGCCATTGGTGGCCGCGAAACCCACGGGCCCCAGGGCGTCGGGCAGCCAACCCTGGGCGAAGAACGAGGCGCCCGTGGGCACACCGGGAACCCAGGCGAACGAGAGGGTCGTGGCTCCGCTGCCGTCGAGGGGCAACGCCGGGATGATCACGTCAGGGCTGGGATGGAGCGTGCCGCCCTTGAAGGACACCGCCACCTGGCTCAAGCCAATGACCATCCAGACCGTGCCGCCGGAGGTGCCGCCGGTCACGGCGAGGTCGACCTGCTCGTCCCCCACCAGGGCACCCAGCCCTGAGAGCGCCGGCGTCGTCGTGCCCGTCAAGGTGCCGCCGAGGTCGGTCCAGAGGCCTGCGAGCTGCAAGGCCTGATCGGCCAGCAGGTTGCCGTAGCCGGTGATGAAGAGCGGGTCTGGAGCGGGCGCGCCCAGGGAATCACCGGTCTTGGTCACCCGCTCCCGCAGGGTCTGCACCGACCACTCCGGGTGGGCCTGCAACAGACAGGCCAGGGCACCAAAAACCTGAGGCGTGGACAGCGACGTGCCCGACACGGCGACGTACTGCGTGTCGTCGTCGGGCCAGACGGTCACGGAGAGATCACCCATGCCCATGATCTCAGGCTTCACCCGACCATCTGCCGTGGGGCCATCAGAGCTGAAGAAAGAGACCTCGCCGGTGATCGTCACCGAGCCCACGGTGAGCACGTCGAGGGCGTCTGCTGGCGCGATCAGTGACGACGTGTTGGGATCATTGTCGAACGAAGCGTTGCCCGCCGCGGTGCAGACCACAACGCCGTTCGATGTGGCCACGTTCACCGCCACGGTAGTCACCGCGGTCAGGCCATCCAGGTCAGCCTGGGTGTACCAGTCGATGTAGCCCAGGGACGAGCTGACGATGTCCGCGCCGTTCAGCTCCAGCCACTCCAGGCCCTCGACGTAGCTGTCTTCTTCGGCCTGCACCTCTTGGGTGATGTCCTCGGTCTTGGCCAGCAAGAAGCTCGCGTCCGGTGCGGCGCCGATGTACGTGCCGCTCAGGTTGGCGCCCATGACGCCCAAGATGAAGGTGCCGTGGTGATGCTGGCCCGGGTCGTCCCCCACCTCGATGCCCACGTTCGAGTCGTTGTTCACGAAGTCGAAGGCGTCGATCACGTCGAGCGCGCTGCCTGGCGCGTTGAAGGCGTCGTGGGTGGTGACGAAGCCCGTGTCGAGCACGCCGATGACCACCCCGGCGCCGGTGTAACCCTGGGCGTGCAGGGCGGGCACCTCGACCAGGTCGAGCTGATCGAAGGCCAGGCCATGGGAGGCGCCGGCGTAGTTGCTCGCGGTCGGGCCAGGGGCCTTGCTGAAGGGCCGGGGCGCCACGGCCCCTGAGGCCAGCTCGGTGCCCACGCTGCGACCCACCAGCTGCACTCGACGCACGAAGGGAAGCGCCAACAGATCGGCAAGCTGGCCCTCGTCGACGTCAACGCTCACGGCGTTCAGCCAGCGACTCTGGGCGTGAATCGTCCCGGCCACGGCTGCCACGTCGGCGGTGTAGGCCGAAGACACGGGCAGGTCGCGGGCATCAACCAACCCAGGGTTGCTGCGGCGGCGAGACCTGCGCAGCATCGTGCGCGAGGGCAGGCTCTGCTCGACGAGGAGCAGCGCCTCTTGCTCGGCGACAGGCGACGAGAAGCCCTTGTCGGCGAAGAACACCCAGACCTTTACGGGGGCGTTGGTTTCTGCCAGGCGGCGATGAACGTCCGGGCCCAGCTCGGCCGTCGCCGCGAGAGAGGGAGAGGTGAGAGCCAGACAGCACGCGACGAGACACAGTGAGCGCAGGGGGAGCATGGTCGTTCTCGGGGAAGATCGGGAGGGGACGTTCATCCTACCCCTCATCCGATTTTCCAGGGTCTGCGGAGCAGCACGAAGTCTGCTCGACCGCTAAGCTCGACCGTCTCCAATCTCCTCTGCGCCGACCCGCCCCTGCCCCATGCCCGATCCCCACGTGCCTGATCCAGAGAAACCAGAGATCAGCTACCCCTGCCTCTGGAAGTACCGTCTCATCGGGCAGCAAGCGCTCGATGTGCGCGCTGCGGTGGCCACCATCGTGGGCGAGCGCCCATACGAGCTGCGAGATTCGAACAGGAGCTCCGGCGGGAAGTACCAGTCGTTCGAGCTGGCCCTTACCGTCTGCGACGAAGCGGAGCGGCTCAGCCTGTTCTCGCGCCTCGCCGAACACTGCGACATTCGGGTCGTCCTGTGAGGGCCGAGGGCCTCGTCGGGAGATCCAACAGAATACTGCTGGCTGGCATGTTTGCTGGCCTGGTCGCTTGCGGAGTCGACGAGCCACAGCCCAGCACGGTCATCCGCCTGATCGATGCCCTTGAAGTGAACGACTTGCAGCGGCGCTTCGACCCGGCTGAGCAGGCCAACATCATCGCCGAAGCACCCCTGGTCGTCTCCATCGACGCAGACACTCTCGCGGATGAAGACGCCGAGTGGGGTGACGAGCAAAAACTGGCCTCCCAGTCTCCTCGCCCGGTCACGTCTCCGGGGCACCACGCGGTCACCGGTCCAGCGCACAAGCGACGCCTGGTGATGACGGGGCCGCTGCTGCTGACCCGCTTCGTTTCTGTGGCAGACACGGGGCCGCTGCTTGTGCGCATCGAGGCCCAGGGCAACTCGGGCCTGGGCCTGATCCCCATCCTCCGCGGCCAGCCAGCCATCGACCGCTCCGATGCATCGAAGCTGATGAAGATCGCGCAGGTTCACGGCCTTGGGTTCGCGATCAACCCCGAGCCCGACAACCCGTGGGTGCAGGTCATCGTCCCCCAGGATGATCGACGGACGGGCCTGCTGCTCATCGTCGCGACGTATGAGGCCACCTTGAACCTGGGCCAGGTCGAGGTGCGCACCCTCTCGCCCTTGACGGCCGACCTCATGGACCAGGGCTTGCGCCCCACCGAGGAGCACATCTCCCTCGACGGCGAGGCTCGGGAGGCCATCGTGCTGCCCCATGGCGCTAGCGCTCGATGGGCACTGCCACTGCCAGAGCAGCCCGCGAGCTTGACCGTCGATCTGGCCGCCCTGGGCGACCCCAGCGCACCCGCTCTCACCTATCTGTTGCAGGACAACGACGGCGTCCTTCTCGAAGGCAGGCTCGCCGTGACCTCCCACAAGGCAGGCGACGGCCGACCTTGGCACCCTGCCGTCCTCGAGCTGCCTGGTCGCAGCGACAGCACCATGACGCTGACCCTGCAGGCCGATGCCGAGGGGGGCGCCATCGTCCTGGGACGACCCACGATCTGCGCCCCAGGCACGAACGAGGAGCCCAGCGCGCCTGACGTGATCATCGTCTCCCTGGACACCCTGCGCGCCGATCGACTGGCCCCGGGCAGCGACTCCACGCCCCACCTGCAAGCCCTGGCCCGAGAGTCACTGAGCTTCAGCGACGCTTCCTCGACCAGCGCCTGGACCTTGCCCTCCCACACCTCGCTCTTCACCGGGCGCTGGGCCCAGGCCCACGGGGTGACCGACCGTCTTCACAAGCTCACCGAGGGCGAGGCCACCACCCTGGCGCGAGCCTTCCGTGACGCGGGCTACGAGACCACGGCCATCACCGGGGGCGGGTACGTCTCCCCCACCTATGGTCTGGCGGCGGGCTTTGAGCGCTACGACGTCCACGATCCGGCGCAGTTCAGCGTCGACCCCAAGACCAAGGCCACCATTCAACCCCACGGCTCTCGCCAGTCGCTGATGGATCTGCTCAGCGGCCCCCGAGATCGCCCGCTGTTCGCCTTCGTGCATACCTTCGCCGCCCACCACGGACTGCCTGCCGTGGCCAAGCTGAAGCGCATCGGCATGGACGACGACGACTTCCGATCCACGCGTGCAGAACTCACGGGTCTGCTCGCCGCGCAGCGGGCCGGCGACGCGGGCGCCGAAATCGATCCCCAGCTGATCGCCAACGTGATCGGAGTCTACGACGCCTCGGTCACGTCCGCCGATGAGCTGATTGGAGAGATCGTCGAGACCCTGGTGGCCGCCGGGCGCTTCGACGACACCATCCTGGTGGTGACCTCCGACCATGGCCAGGAACTCTTCGATCGGGGCACCGTGGGACACGGTCACCAGATGCACCCGGAGCTGCTGCGCATCCCCCTGCTGATCCGGGCGCCCGGAACCAGGGTCGGCGAGGAGAGCACGCCCGTCTCCCTGGTGGACATCGGCCCCACGGTGCGGGAGTTGGCGGGCCTGCCCAGCGACGAGGGCTCCCACGGACGAAGCCTGGTACCCCTGCTCACCAGTGGCGCCCTGGGACCCCGGCCGATCCTGTCTCACCTGGGCAACAGCAACAAACCAGCCACCCACGTGTTTCGCAGGGGCCAGCTCACACTGCACCTCACCGACGACGACGAAGGCCAGCCGCGACCCACTGCCCTCTTCGATCTGGCAACAGACCCTCTGGAGCAGCACGACCTGCTCGAACAACGTCGCGCCCTGGCAGAGGACATGACCGCCGAGTTCGCCCTGGCCCTGCCGCTGCTCAGATCGCAGGCAAGCCAGGGCGCGGGCGCGGTCGCCCTCGATGACGACACGCGCCGCCAGCTCGAAGAGCTGGGTTACGTCACGGGCAAATAAGGACGCCCCTCTCATGCCCCTCTTCACCCAGCTCGACCCCGCAGCCTACGCCCTGCCAGCCGACCTCACCGAGCGACTGCTCAGCCCGGCGCTGGTGATCTGGATGGACGCCGTCCGCCGCAACATCGCCACGGTGATCGGGCACTGTGGTGCGCCCGGGCGCTGGCGTCCCCACGTGAAGACCACCAAGATCCCCGCAGTCTGGAACGAGCTGCTCGACGCCGGCGTGCGACGGTTCAAGACCGCCACGACCCGCGAGACCGAGGTGCTCTGCTCGACCCTCGACCAGGCCAACGTCTCGGCCGACGTGCTCCTCGCCCAGCCCCTGGTGGGACCGTCGCTGCGACGGCTGGCGCAGATCGCAGCGGCACACCCAGGCCAACGACTCTCCGTGTTGATCGAAGATCCCGAGCGACTGGCCCACGTACCCGACGGCGTCTCGGTCTTCGTGGACATCAACTCGGGCATGGACCGCACCGGCGTACCGATTTCTCAGCGCCAGGACATCGTGGAGCTGTGCCGCTCAGCGGGCGAGCGGCTCGCCGGGGCGCACTTCTACGACGGACACCTGCACGGCGCCGATCTGCGCCGGCGCGAGGCGGACATTCACCGGGGCTACGATGAGCTCATGGCCCTGCTCGCCGAGATCCGGAGCGCCGGCTGTACGGTGAACGAGGTGATCACTGCTGGCACGCCCGCGTTCCTGCACTCGCTCAGCCACCCAGGCCTGACGGCGCTGGCTGACGAGCAACGGCACACAGTCTCTCCCGGCACGGTGGTCTTTCACGATGCCCGGTCCGAACTCGAGAACCCTCAGCTGGGCCTGCTCCCTGCGGCCACGGTGGTCACCCGAGTGGTCAGCCACCCCGCAGCAAGGCGAGTCACCTGCGATGCTGGCCACAAGGCGGTCTCGGCAGACATGGGTGACCCCTGCGCCTGCGTTCTGGGACACCCCGAGTGGGTCGCCGACAATCCCAGTGAAGAGCACCTGCCGCTGACGATCACCGCGGGCGAGCGGCCACGTCGGGGCTCAGTGCTTCAGCTGATTCCTGAGCATGTCTGCCCCACGGTGAATCTGGCCGAGCGGGCCGTGCTCATCGAAAGTGACGGACAGTGGGCCCTGGCAGACGTCGCCGCCCGAGCACACGAGGTGCTGCTCGACGGCTGACTGCTTCGGTGACCCGCGCCCGCCCCCTCACCGTGGAAACTGCTGCCAGAGCAGGGCCAGCGCTTCATCTTGGGGCAGCGCTGCCAGGGCGGCGGCGGCCTCGAAGTGCTCGCTGCAAAACCAGACCACGTGGTCCGGGTGCCCTTCAAGGCCAGACTCTACGTAGCCAGGTTCTGGCTTGAATGAGACCGTGTCGAACTTCTCATCTGGTGACTCCGCGAGGGTCTTCTCACAAAGGGGACAGTCTGGGGGCATCATGGCCCGGCCCTCCCAACCGTGGTGATGTGATTGCGCAGGCGGCCCGGCTCACTCGGCATGAGCGATCACCGTCTGGCGCAAGCCGTCGACGGGCGCCTCCAGAGCATGAAGGAGATAGGTGACACCGTCGGGCGCGGCAGCCATGAGGTGTTCGACGTGGCCGTCGAGCACGCGATCGCAGAAGGGCCCCCACGTCACCAGACCTTCGGAATGCCTGGACGGGCTGCCGGCCAGGCCATCCGTCAGCTCGGCGATGGGCTCGCCGTGCAAGCGTTCGAACAGCTGCTGCACGCTGGCTGGCTCCCGGAGAGCAAAGACCAGGGCATCGCCCAGGACGCCAAGGAACCCCGGCTCGAGAGTCGCCGGACCACTCAGGCTGACCCAGCGACCTGCCCGGGGATGGAGGTACAGGACCGCCTCGTCGGTGGTCAGGCGGTCGAGCTCAGCGCCGTGGGGCGTCCCCTTCCAACCGAGCGCTGTGGCGGGCACCCGATCGACGACGGGCCAGCCCCCCAGCCGTCGCGCCACCATGCCATAGGCCCATGGTGTGCGGGTTCGCGGGGGCCGCCAGACCATGCCGCTGCGAAACGGCTCATAGCCAGCTGGCGCACCGAGGGCATCAAACAGCGGACCGTCCACGATCGCGCCCACCTCGAGCAGCAGATCGTCATCGACGAGCAGCTCGCCCTGACGAAAGGTGCCGTCCTCTGCATCAAGGAGGCTGTCACACACTTCGCCACCCACCACGGCGCAGCGAAAGGGTGGCCCGGAGCGCAGCCGTTGCCAGATGCCCTCGAGCCGTCGTCGAGCCTCCGGCAGATGGACGGCGAGCCGTGGCTCAGGGTCGCCGGGCGCGTTGAGGCTCAGCCCCCGGACCCAGGCTTCGACCCACCAGGCGTCGGCCTCAGCATGGTGATCTCGCTGGCCCACGTGTGGCCCGGCGCCCAGGAAGTCGAGCCCGGCGAGATGGTGCGCCACCGCCTCCGCCGAGCGCTTGTCAGGTGTTCCTACGGCGATATCGAAGTACACGGCCATGGACAGGCAGTCTAGCGGTACGTCCTCCCTTGCATATTCGTCAAAGCGAATATAGCCTTCACGGCCATGGACCCGGCCCAGGAACAGCAGCTCTTCAAAGCCCTCTCCGACCCCTTGAGGCGTCGGCTGCTCTGCCTGCTCGGCGAGCGGGCCAGCTGCGTGGGCGATCTGGTGACGGTGCTGGGCGTCCCCCAGCCCACCGCGTCTCGGCACCTGGCCCACCTGCGGCGCGCTGGCTGGGTCGAGGCCCGGCAGCAAGGCCTGTGGACGTTCTACTCCCTGGCCGAGCCCGCCAACCCCCTGCACGAACGACTGCTCGCCTCTCTCACCCTGGCCGGGCAGACGTCCCACGAACACCTCGCCGACGCCCGCCAGGCCGCTGCGCTCAGGGCCCACGGCGGTTGCTGCCCCTACGACGGCCCGCCCTCGTCGTGCCAAACCGATCGACACGCCGCCCGGTCCGCCGAGGCCGTGAAGCACCCTGGCCCGCCGGCCCAGCCTTGAGCGCGCCCCCACCCACCCGAGCCTGACCATGCGCCGCCTGTCATTTCTCGACCGCTACCTGACCCTGTGGATCTTCGCCGCCATGGCGCTGGGCGTGGCCTTGAGCGTCCTTGTGCCCGGCATTGAAGAGCTGATCAACCGCTTCAACGTGGGCACGACCAACATCCCCATCGCCGTGGGGTTGATCCTGATGATGTACCCGCCCCTGGCCAAGGTGCGCTACGAAGAGCTGAGCAAGGTCTTCGCCGACTGGCGCATCCTCACCTTGTCGCTGGTACAGAACTGGATCATCGGGCCCTGCCTCATGTTTGGCCTGGCGGTCACCTTTCTGGCCGATCAGCCCGAGTACATGGTGGGCATCATCATGATTGGCCTGGCTCGCTGCATCGCCATGGTCATCGTCTGGAACGATCTGGCAGAGGGCGACCCGGAGTACGCCGCGGGGTTGGTGGCCTTCAACTCGATCTTCCAGGTGCTCTTCTACCCCCTCTATGCCTGGATCTTCATCAGCTGGGCGCCACCCCTGCTGGGCCTCGAGGGCGCCGTCGTCGAGGTGAGCATCGGCGACATCGCCTCCAGCGTGATGCTCTACCTCGGCGTGCCCTTCCTGGCCGGCATGGCCACCCGCTTCATCGGCCTGCGCGCACGGGGCAAAGAGTGGTACGAGGCCTCGTTCGTCCCGGCCATCTCGCCCCTGACCCTGGTGGCCCTGCTCTTCACCATCGTGGTCATGTTCTCGCTCAAGGGGGACATGATCCTGGCCCTGCCCGGTGACGTCGTTGCCATCGCGGTCCCCCTCTGCATCTACTTCGTGGTCATGTTCCTGGTGTCCTTCTGGTTGGGGCACAAATCCGGCGCGGACTACCCCCGCACGGCCTCCGTCGCCTTCACCGCTGCTGGCAACAACTTCGAGCTGGCCATCGCCGTGGCCGTGGCCGTCTTCGGCATCGACTCCGGCGCCGCCTTCGCCGCGGTGATCGGCCCTCTGGTCGAGGTTCCGGTACTCCTGGGCCTGGTCCACGTCGCGTTCAAGCTACGACGGCAGTGGTTCTCCGCGCCCGGGCAGCTGACGAATCAGCCGCTCTGACACCCAGCTGCCTGGGAGGCATCGGCACTCAGGCCCGGATTTCTCCTCGGTTCTCGACCCTCAGAGAGCCGACAAGAAGGCCAGATGTGGGCGCTTCGTGTCCGCGGATGTTCTCCCCACAGTTCAGAGAAGCCCGGGTATGATCCGCGGTCCCTCCCGTCACCCTTCGATGCGAAGGGCCCGCAACACCCGACCGTGGCCCTGCCATCCGAACGGTGAGCTCTCTCACTTCAAGAAACGACACCTGGAGTCCTCGATGACCCGTCACCTTCTGATCCTGCCCGCTCTGCTCGCGGCCCTCGCGCCCGCCACGCTGGGCCAGCAGTTCATTCGCGACGCCGCCGCGATCCCCGCCCAGTCTGTGTGGACCGACGGTGTCGAGCTCGTCGACGTCGACGCCGACGGCGATGTCGACATCCTCTTCGCCAACGGCAGCAGCTACGGCAGCGCTGGCACCGGCGGCGCCCAGGACCAGCACCTCTTTCTGAACAACGGCTCGGGTGTCTTCTCGGCAGCCCACGCCCAGCTCTCCCATGGCGGCAACTTCAACGCCAAGATGGTCATCGCCGAAGACTTCGACGGTGATGGCGACCCCGACCTCATGTACGCCTCCGGCAGCGCTGGCCATGCGCCGCGCCTGCTGCTCAACGACGGGGCGGGCAACTTCACCATGTCCGCTGGCGCCGTGCCCACGTCCCCCACGCTGCGCTCCTTCAGCGTGGTGGCTGGCGACATCGACGATGATGGCGACCTCGACGTGGCCATCACCGATGGCGGCACCTTCGGTGGCATCGCCACCCAGCAGCGCCTCTGGGTCAACAACGGCAGCGGCGTCTTCACCGACGTGACCGCCTCCCAGATGCCCGCAGACAACTTCAACTGCCAGGACGTGCAGTTCCTCGACTTCGACGGTGACTACGACCTCGACCTGGCCCTCTCTGGCAAAGGCCAGAACGGCAAGCGCGGGCGGCTGTACCTCAACGATGGCAACGGCAACTTCTCCATCGACAGCGCCATGAACGGCGTGGGCACCGGCGCCACCTACGAGATCGACTACGGCGATCTCGACGGCGACGGCGACTGGGACGGGGCGGTGCAGTCCATCGCTGGCCAGAACGAAGGTTGGGCCCGGAACGACGGCCCCGGCACGGCCATGCCCGAGTCGACCTTCCCCTCGCCCAACGGCAACGATGACAACGAGATGGCCCTGATGGACTACGACAACGACGGCGATCTCGACGTCTTCGTCGGCTCCCTCGCGGGCAGTGAGAAGGTGTACCGCAACAACGGCAACAGCACCTTCACCAGCCAGTCTGCGGAGATTCAGAGCATCGGTGACTCGACCCTCGATTTCGGCATGGCAGACCTCGATGGCGACGGCACCTACGATCTGATCACAGGCCAGGGTGAGAGCGGCAACTTCACCAACAAGATCTACTTCAACAACGGCCCCGCCGACACGACGTCGCCCACGCTGCAATCCATCGAGGCCGGCGGAGTGATCACCTCGCCGTTCATCGTCACCCACGCCCAGATCCAGGACAGCGTCAGCGATGACGGCCACATCTCGGCCAGCATGACCTTCGCGTGGACCTCTGATCTGGGCAGCGGCTCGGGCACCGCCCTGCACATGGGCAGCGGCCTGTTCCGTGCTGAGATCCCCACCTCGGGCGCCGAAGCGTTCGTTGATGTGGACTGGACCGCCACCGACATCATGGGCAACGCCTCCGTCGCCCCCACCGTCAGCTTCGGTGCTGGCGCCTGGACCAACCTGGGCAACGGCCTCGCTGGCACCAGCGGCGAGCCCCTGCTCGTGGGTGTGGGCCCGCTCACCGCCATGTCGGTCAACTCGGTGGACCTGAGCAACGCCCTGCCCGGCAGCACCACCAACATGGTGCTCGGCCTCAGCCTGTTCAACGCGGCCTTCAAGGGCGGCATCCTGGGCCCGGCGCCGGACTTCCTGTTCCTCGCCCTGCCCGTGAACGGCTCAGGTGACTTCGACCTGCCCTTCGTCTGGCCCGCCGGTGTCCCCGCCGGGACCAAGATCTACGTGCAGCACTGGGTGTCTGACGCCGGAGGCCCCGTGGGCTTCGCCGCCAGCAACACCCTCGAGGGTGAGGCTCAGTGATCGACTGACGATCACAGACCTTCGCAACTCATGAGCGACCCCGGTGCCCAGTGCGGGCGCCGGGGTCGTTCTGCGTTACGGGTTGACCTACGGGACGATCTCCACCGTCTTCGCGTTCGTGCCGCGCCGGGGGGTTCCGTGAGCATCGGTGACGACGCAGGCGAAGGTCAGCTTGAAGCCGACCAGCGGCGTGGCGCCACCGGGCTTCACGTTGAATGAGAAGCTCGCCTTGCCGTTGCCGTCCAGGACACCCGCGCTGCCCGGAAACATGGGAGTGTTGAGCCACGACAGCCCCAGCTGCGTGAGCGGGTCGATGTTGACGGGCACGAAGACCCCGGGCGCAGGGATCGTGCCGGGGAACGCACCGCTGGCGGACAACACCGCGAAGTAGGGACTGTTCGCTCCCGAAGATCCGACGTCCACGCCGAAGGGCGCGCTGCCCCCTGCGGAGTTGGACAGCAGCTGTTCATGGCCATGCAAAGTGCTGGGGTCGAAAACCAGCACGCCTCCCGAGCCAGTACCGCCCGAGAAGGCAACGGCCAGTTCCTCTCTGCCATCACCGTCGAAGTCGCCCGCCGCGAGCTCGATGCCGAATCCGGTGAACTGTGATTCCCCCAGGATCTGCGGCGCGGCGAAGTCCGGTCCGAAAGAGACCAGGACTTGTTGATTGGCGAGAGGACCACCACGGGAGGCCACCACGTCGTCGTAGCCATCACCGTCGAAGTCCATGACGAGGGCATTCAGGCCGAAGAGCTGCGAGGCGGCGCATGGACCTGGCGGAAGAAGAGTCGCTACCACGTCTTCGAAGTTGTCTCCGCTCAAGATCATGACGGCGCCCTGCAAAGAACAGGTCGTTGTGACAGCTGCTGGCGCTGTGACGACGAGATCCATGACACCATCGCCGGTGAGATCACCCATGTGAATCACATCGCCAAACCACTGCAGCGTTGGGAGCGGCGCCGGTATCGAGAACTGATAGTCGGCCCCGCTGCCCTGGAAGACGTGAGTCGCACCGCTAAAGGCCAGTCCCCTGGACTGAATAAACAGCGTCGTTTGCCCGTCGCCGGTCATGTCACCCTGGTCGATGGCAGCGCCGAAGGCTGCGATCGGTTCGATCTTCGGGTTCTTTATCTCTCTGGGCATGCCTGACAACGCCGTCGCATCCCACCAGAAGACACGCCCCGCGAGATTGACCACGCCGCCCAACGGCAGGACAACCTGGGCGTCTGGTGCGCCGATGAAGACGTCTGCAAGACCATCGCCAGTGATGTCGGCCAGCTGGACACTCTCGCCAAAGCGACCCGAGATTTCCGGGACAGGGCTGTAGAAGATGCGCTGGCGGCGGTAGTCGGGCCCGAAGAACAAGTGCACGCGGCCAGAGTTCAACGAACCGATGGGGTAGTCGGGCGAGCCCACCAGGATGTCCGGGTAGCCGTCGCCATCCACGTCCCCGGCGGCGTTGCCAGTGGGCCCGAACTTCGCCAGCCCCATGAACTCCGCCGGAGCGGGCACCGACGACTGAAACGACTGATGGGTCGAGAAGGAGGGCCCGAAAAGCACCCAGCCCCGGCCGGTGTCTTGCAAGGAATGGACATCGGCATAGGGAGCGAAGGCGATCAGATCGTCAAACCCGTCTCGGTTGACATCGGCAACGTTCAGGGCGTTCCCGAACAAGGTGCTGGGCTCCCCGCCTGGCGGCTGCATCAGATGCCAAGTGCCTGGGATCAAACCCTGGGCAGTGCAGGGCTGGAAAGCAGCCCCCGTGGCGAGCCCTGCGATAACGAGCATCGCCCGAGCCCAGAGCTGCCCGTACGGGGCCGTCGCTCGTGTCATGAGTGACATGGGCCTAGCCTCCAGACGGCGTACAGGGAACAGTGAGACAATCAGGCGGAGTCCCCGGTGCCGGGACACTGCCGAAATCAATGGAGTTGAACGGCCCGATGGAGAAGTTACGCAAGTACGGGAGGCTCGTGGCCGGGTCGATCTCGCCCACCAGAGGTCCTGGCGGCAAGCCGTTGATCAGGTTGACGCCATTCTGACCGGCAACGACTGTGCCTGTGATCTGACCGGAAGCGTTGGCACCCTGGTTGCTCCTTACCCAGTAGTTGCCCGAAGCAGTCACGGGGCCTCCAAACACCTGATACAGCTG
>Ga0114933_10002144_pt1 | contig 20897 bp, 17 predicted proteins | sample 4SBtaG_FD_89691 | JGI IMG/M metagenome (GOLD analysis project Ga0114933, IMG submission 89691) | Deep subsurface microbial communities from Kolumbo volcano to uncover new lineages of life (NeLLi) - 4SBTROV12_W25 metaG | ecosystem: Environmental > Aquatic > Marine > Volcanic | place: Kolumbo... | reverse complement strand
GTCGCCATGATGGCCGGCAGCAGGTAGCCGAAGCCGAAGAGCTCGCCGATGCGAAAGCCCGGCCACAGGCCCTGGGAGACCCACGCGAGTGCGTACTTCATGACCCAGCTGACGGCGAAGGCCAGCACGATCGGTCGAAGGCCCGAGAGGTTCGCGGTGCGCAGCGGCCAGCGGGTGACGAGGGCGCGCATCGCGAGGACGATGAGGACGACCTCGGAGATCGTCGCGCCCAGCTTCAACGGATCGAGCCAGCTGATCGCGAGCAGGCCGCAGACGATGATGCCGCCGAAGTCCCAGCCGTAGCGAGCCGTCGTGTGCGAGGCGATGAAGGCGCCGATCAGGACGAGGACGTACTCTCGAGGGGCGTCGACGAAGGCCCAGGACAGGTCCTCGTAGGTGAGCTCGAAGTCCGAGAGGTTGAAGTTTGTCAGCGGGATGATGACGAAGACCAGGATCGAGTAGACGATCAGCACCGGGAGCACGACCAGCGGCGCGCCCTTGCGCAGCCCCGGCTTCCAAAGGGTGTTCGCGGTCAGCGGTACGAGCACCAGCCCCAGGCTGTGCCAGGCCTCGGACAGCTCGATCCCGGCGCCGCTCAACAGGAGCTCGCGGACGAGGTCCCCCTCGGCGATCATCCGGACGAAGATCGACACCAGGATGATCAGGAAGAAGCGGTCGCGGCCGAAGACCCGGTCGAAGGTGGGTGCCCGCGCGAGCATTCGGCCCAGGACATGGGCGACCAGGTAGGTGACGACCGCCTCGAGGGCGACGACGATGGCGGCCTCGGGCCGGACGGCCAGGACCGCCCCGAGGTAGCCGGGCACGACGAGGCCGGTCGCGGGCCACCCGAAGCGCTCCGCGAGCCACCAGAGCACGAGAACACCGATCAGCACGCTCGTGAGCAAGCTGTTGTCGATGTAGGCGCCTGGCAGCAGGTTCAGCATCGGCGGTCCGGAGACGAAGCGCTCAGGCTACGCGAAAAGCGCCTTCAAGGGATCTTCCGAAGTCCTTTCGATCGCCGCTGCCGTGCGGCTTCAGGCGCTGCGCTCGACCTCGCGGCCGTCGCTGGAGACCAGGCGAGGTCCCAGCATGCCGGCACGGCGTCCGAGGTCCGGCGCCTCGGCCAGCTCGATGACGAAGCCCGCCAGGCGGCCGTGCTCATGGCTGGCGGAGAGCAGCAGCAGGCCGCCGTCGCGGTGCGGCATCCGCAGCGTTCCCTCGCCGTTCATGACGCCCAGGACCTCGCCGCGAGTCCCGCCCACCGCCTGCCAGATGTCGGACAAGCGAGGCTGTGCCGTCCGACCATCCGGGAAGAGCGTGCGCTCGAGTCGCTGGTCGATATTCACCAGCCGTCCGAGGGGATCGAAGAGGGCGCGGGCGTGGGCGCCGGCGCGCGCCGAGGCCTGGATCTGCTTGGCGTCGCTGAGCAGCGCGTCGAAGGCGGCGTTGACGATGGCCACGCCGACCTGGATGTAGCTCTCGACGTTGCGGAGCTCGGGGGAGGTGACCCGCTTCTTCCGGGCCTGGTGGGCAGCGGTGGCGTACAGCGGGCGAAGGTCCGGGCTCTCGCCACGGGGATCGATCAGCAGCACTCCGCGGCGGCCGCAGCGGGACTTCAGCTCGATGACCACCGGGTCCGCGAAGGGCTCGGGCAGGTCCGAGCCGAGATCGACGAGGCCGGCCGGGTCCGCGCCCGCGATCGTCCGGAAGCCGTCCTCGAGCTGCTCGACGGCCCACACCCGGTCCGCGATGCGGAGGTCGACGGCGGCGGAGCAGAGCTCCTGCCAGTCGCGCTCGACGTCGGCGGTGTGAGGCTCGATGTGCAGCTGCCAGATGGCGCGGTCGACCAGGGCCTTGAAGCGCTCGCTGTGGCTGACCCATCGGGCTCCCTGCGCGGCCACCAGGCCACCGAGCACGGCGGCGAAGGTGGCTTCGACGGGGAGCACCACGCCGAGCGGCAGGAGCAGCAGGGCGGGCAGCGCGATGGCGGGCACCAACACGGCCCAGCGCAGCTTCCGTGTCGTCGCCAGGAGCAGGCCGGCTGCGAGCAGACCGAGCCATGCACCGAGCAGCGCTGAGAGCGCGCGAGGAGCGGGGGCGAGCGTGCTCCCGGCGGCGGTCCTCGTGAGGACCTCGGCCAGGGGCTGCGGACCGGAGGCGGTGTGCACCAGCGGCACGGCCCAGGGCGTCAGCTCACCGAGCACCACGACCCGATCCTGCATCGCTGCAGGGTCGAGGTAGGCCAGGTTGCCGAGCCCGACGGTGGGGATGGGGATGTCCTGTGCGGGCAGGAGGTGCTGGCCGAGCTCGGCGTCTCCGCGTCCCAGCGCGAGGCGCCCCGGGAAGCTCGGATCGCCCGCTTTGCCCATGGTCCAGCGTCGGGTGACGCCGTCCCAGTCGGTCTCCAGTCCGACATCCGACGTGCTCCCTCGGTCGAGGCGGACAGCGTCCACCGCGCCCGGGGGATTCACGGCCGCGACCGAGGTCGCGCCGGCCGCTCGGGCCAGCGACACCGCGGTCGCCCAGTCTTCGACGCCCTCGGCCTCGTCCATCGCGACGAGGAGCACCTTCTCCGTCTGCACGGGCTCCAGCCATCCAGCCTTCATGAGCGAATCGGTCACAGGTTGAGGACCCTGTGCGGCGATCCAGCCGACCAATGCCGCCATCGACGCGGCGAGTACCAGGATGGGCAGGAGCTCGGGCTTGATCCAGGAGACGGCGCGAGCCAGAGCGGAGGCCTTCGTCCGGGGTGCGAGTGCACCGCGGAACGCACGCACGACAGAGATCGGGCGCGGTTCGGTCAAAACAGCCTCAGAGGCCAAGCTATACCTCTGCCGCTCCCCCCGGCTTACGGGATTCTTACCGTCGGACGGTATTCTTCGTTCCGAATGCTTCTCTGGGTGACGATCGCGAGGGCCGGGGAAGTCCAGGATCTGCGCTACGAAGTGCGGATCGACGGGATCGTCGTCGGTCACCGGGACCTGCGGATCCAGTACGTCGAGGCCATCGACGGCGAACGAAGATTGCTCGAATCCCGCACGGAGGCGGCGATCGGGGGCAGGGCCTTCGACCAGCACCTCACCGGGCTCGGCGCCGAGGGCGTCCAGGGCTTCTCCTCCGCGATGCAGGATCAGGACGGGACCTGGAACATCCAGGCCGTCCGGGCCCCCGAAGGGCTCGTCGTCCACACGGTCACCGGCGACGGCCGGTCGGAGAAGACCCTGCGACACGGCGAGGTCGACGCGTCCTCGCTGGGCCTCATGGACCCCGCCCTGGACCTTCGTGAGGGCCGCTTCCGGGTGCTCTCCACGGAAACAGGCGATGTGCTCGAGGGCACGCTCCAGCGCGCCGATGGTGGGTGGTCCTATGAGACGGAGGCGTTCACGCACCACCTCGTCTACGGCCCCGAAGGCCACCTCCTGCAGTGGAAGACGAACTGGATCGGGCACGCGGTGGAGCTCAGCCTGGTCGGTGATCCGCCGACGAGGAGCTGGGGAGGCGTGGCTCCGGTCATCGGGGATGGCGTCCGCATCGACGATCTCTGAGCATCGAGGCCGTAAGCCTTACAGCCGCGGCGAATCCGGTCACCCATGCGCAGATGAAAACGTATGGAAGACATGATCCTGTTGCTCGAACTCGCCCTGGCGACTCCGACCGATGACGGTGTGGAGTGTCCGTGTTTCTCGACGGAGGCCCTGGAAGTGGCCTTCGCCGAGGTCGAGGTCCGGTGCTCGCTGAGCCTGGCGGGGGTTCGCGGCCAGTGCGTTGGCGACGGCCACCGCGCTGCGGTGAGCTGGGACGCCCTCGCCCAGACCTGCGCGGTCCAGGCCGCCCCGCTGGAGCCTGTTCTGCATGAGGCGGTCAGCTACGAGCAGGCTCTCGCGTGCGAGGCCGTGCTGCGAGGGCTTCAGTCCGCTCGGTAGCGCAGCTTCCCGCGCAGGAAGGTGTGGGTCACCCGGCCCTTGAAGGAGCGGCCCAGGAAGCTCGAGTTCTTCGAGCGCCCCCGCAAGGCGTCGGAGCCGACGGTCCACACGGCGTCCGGGTCGACCAGCGTCAGGTCCGCGGGTCCGCTCGTGACCGTGCCGAGCTCCGGACGGTTCAGGACGCGTGCCGGCCCCGAGGTCATGAGCGAGACGGCGTGCTGCTCGCTCATGCGGCCGTCGTGCACGAAGCTCAAGAGCGCCGCGAAGGCGGTCTCCAGCCCGATCACGCCGAAGGGCGCGTCCACGAAACCCCTCGCCTTCTCCTCGGCTGAGTGCGGTGCGTGGTCGGTCGCCACGGCATCGACCGTACCGTCGAGGAGGGCCTCGACGAGCGCGGTGCGGTCGTCCTCGCAGCGCAGCGGGGGGTTCATCTTGAAGTTCGGATCGCCGCCCGCGCAGGCCTCGTCGGTGAGGAGCAGGTGGTGCGGGCTGGCCTCGCAGGAGACCCGGGCGCCGCGGGCCTTGGCCGCTCGGATGGCCTCGAGGCTGCGGCGGGTCGAGGTGTGGAGCACGTGGTACCGGGCCCCGATCTTCTCGGCCATGCCGACGTCGCGCTCGACCATGACGCCCTCGGCGTCGGCCGGCTGGCCGCGGACCCCGAGGGCCTCGCTCGTGGGCCCCAGCGTCATCGGCGCGTGCCCGGTCATGCGGGTGTCCTCGGCGTGCTGCATGAAGAGCAGGTCGTGCTCCGCGCAGAGGCGCAGGCTGCCCTCCATCAGCTCGTCGTCCAGGACCGGGAGCCCGTCGTCGGTGATGGCGACGGCGCCGGCCTGGCCCAACGCTCCGTGATCGGTGAGCTGCTCGCCGTCGAGGTTCACCGTCGCGGCGGCGGCCACGAGGATGCGGATGCCGTCGACGCGCTCGGACTCCTCGGCCTCGAAGCGGACTCGCTCGGGTGTGTCCAGCCGAGGCTGGGTGTTCGGCATGACGACGACCGTCGTGATTCCCCCGGCGAGCGCGGCCGCGGAGCCGGTCTCGATGGTCTCCTTGTACTCGAAGCCGGGCTGCCGAAAGTGGACCTGGAGGTCGACCAGGCCGGCCATGGCCCACAGCCCTCGGGCGTCGAGGACCTCGTCGTCGACGGGGCCGGGGTCGATCGTGATGCCCTCGGGGCGGACGAGGAGGTCGCAGACGCGGTCGGTGCCGGTCGCGGGATCGATCAGTCGGGCGCCTTGGACGAGCATGCGGCCCTTTAACCAGGGGGTGATACCGGCATACGGTGAGTGCGAAGAACTGGCTCCGGGTCGCGCTGTTGCTCCTCGTCGTCGGGCTCTTCGCGGCCGGCTGGTACTTCGACGTCGAGGACCACATCAGCGTCGAGCTCGTCCGCGAGACGCTCCTGGGCTTCGGACCCTTCGGCGGGTTGGTGTTCATTGCTGCGGTGAGCGTGCTGCAGCCGCTCCACATCAGCGTGCACGTCTTCCTGCTGAGCGCGTCGCTGGTCTGGCCGCCGGTCGAGGCCATCCTCTACGGCTGGCTGGGCACCCTCGGGGCCGGGCTGACGAGCTTCGCCTTCGGCCGCTTCATGGCCCGCGACTGGGTCGAGAAGAACATCCCGGACAAGTTCAGGAAGTACCAGGACCGGCTCGAGCGGAACACCTTCAAGACCGTGCTGATCCTGCGGCTGATCTTCTTCACCACGCCGATGCTCCAGTTCTTCTACGGCGCCGTCCGGCTGCGCTTCTGGCCTTGGTTTGCCGCCACGGCCATCGGCAACCTGCCGACCGTCATCGTCGTCGTGCTCGCCGGCTGGAAGATCACAGCCTGGCTCGAGACCCTCTAGTCCTCGAGCAGGAGGTAGCTCTCGGCCCAGAAGCGGCCGTCGTCGATCGGGAAGCCCGAGCCGTCCCAGTTGCCCCAGAACAGCCCGGGTCCGGTGATGAACCACCAGGTCTCGGAGCCCTGGGTCACGGTGCGGCTGCCGAAGCCCTCGTCGGTGGACCACTCGACGCTCTGCAGGTCCCCGGTGCTGTCCTCGACCAGGGTGCGCACGGTGAGCTGGCGTCCGCGCACGCGGGGATCGCTGCGGTCTCCGCCGTCGGTGACGGTCCAGCTCTGCTCCTCTTCCCAGGAGCCCGTCGCGTCCCAGAGCGTGGCCGTCGTCTCGACGCTCTCGGCCGCGCCCCACATCGGCAGGGGCGGATCCCAGGTCGCGCCGGCCTCGTCGGACTCCCAGCCGACGAGCCAGGCCCCATCGTCGTCGATGAGCCAGTACTCGAAGAAGGAGCCGGTGCCGTCTACGAGCCGGTCGAGGGTGAGGCCCTCGGGAAAGTCCGAGCTGAAGCCCGCGCTGGCATCGGCCCAGCCGACCTGGGTGCCGCCGGCCCAGGGCGTGACCTCCGGGGGCGTGCGGGCCTCGGCCTCGTCGCTGCAGTCGACCCAGTCGAGGAAGCGTCGGATCTCCGAGGCGTGGGCTCCTCCGCCGGGCGGCATCGTGCCGTCCTCGACCCGCGCTCGCACGCGCTCGGCGTGGGAGCGGACCTGGTCCGGGGTGGCCAGGTCGATGCCCTCGGGGGCGCCTCGCCGATCCTCGCCTTCGAGCTCCTGCTGGTGGCAGGCCGTGCAGTAGTCGAGGACGAAGGGTTCGGCGTCGATGGCCCAGGTCGCGCCGCGGCAGGGCTCGCCCGCCTTGACGACCACGGGCGGCACCACGTACTCGGGGGTCTGGCAGGACAGGGCGAGGAGCAGCATCAGGACGAGAACGGCGCGGTGAAGGGCGTGGTCGAGGGCTCGAGCCCGAAGAGCTGCTCCAGGCCGCCGATCAGGTGGGTGGGTGTGAGGATCTCTCCGGCCGAAGACGCCGCCCCCGATGCGAGGTCGATGGGCTGCCCCGCCAATGCCTGGTCCGTGGCACCGAAGACGCCTGCGTTGACGCCCCTGCCGACGAAGAGGGCCGAGGCGTAGGGCCAGTGGTCCTTGCCGTCGGAGCTGTTCAGCACCGGGGTGCGGCCCATCTCGGACATCGCCACGACCAGCGTGTGCTCGGAGAGCATGCCGCCGTCGGGGGCCGGCGTCTGGTCGAGGCGGTCGAGGATGTAGGCGAGCTCGTCAAAGGCCTGCTCGAAGTTGGGGCCCTGCTGGTGGTGGTTCGAGGTGTGCGTGTCCCAGCTGAAGAGCACCGGGTTGCGGCCCTTGACGACCATCGCGCGGGCCAGTCCGCCGGAGAGCGCGGCCACCCCGGTGTTGACCTCGTCCCGGAACAGCGGCTCCTCGGCGAGCTCCAGGCTGCCGATGTCCTCGCCGAGCTGGGTGTAGCGGGCGAGGCCCTCGACATAGGCGTCGCTGTGGGCGCCGAGGTCCACCCGCTCGGCCTCTCGGGCGAGCCAGGCCTGGAGCACCGCTTCCTGATCGGGGTTGTAGCCGGCGCCCGCGGGCAGGCTCCCGTCGAGGATGCCGTAGAGATCCGCTCCGAAGGCCACGGCGCTGCCGCCATCGGTGCCGGGGAAGCGCGGTCCGGAGAGCAGCACCGCGGGCATCGCAAGCTCCGGGGCGACCTGGGCGGCGAGGCGGGTCGGGAAGTCCGCCAGGTCCTCGGTCCGCCCTCCGGTCAGGATGAGCTGGGTGCACTTCGCGTGCGAGATCGACCCCACCGCGATGCCGTTGACGATGGCGGCGTGCTCGGCGTGCTCTCCGAAGAAGCTGTCCACCGTCGGCCGCTCGCGGTTCGAGGCCCAGCTCAGCGCTCCGCTCGAGGCCTCCTGGGCGTCCGGATCCCGGTCGATCGAGCCGCTCTCGAAGTGGGGGTCGAAGACGAAGCTCTGGTCCCATCCTCCAGCCGCCCAGTAGAGGACCAGGTAGGGGCCGCCCTCCTCGGCGCGTGCGAGGCGGGGAAGGAGCGACATCGCTCCGAGGCCGGCGAGGAAGGTGCGACGACGCATCAGTAGGCCAGCATCCGGGGGTGGCGGAGGAGCCCGGCGACGACCAGATCGAAGCCGCCGGCGGCGTGGAGTTCCTGCAGCGCGTCGAGGTCGTCCTCGGTGGCGACGAGTCCGAAGAAGCGAAGGTGCAAGCGGGCGAGCTCGGCCCGGATGGCGGCGGAGTCGTCGGTGTCCGGGTCGACCTCGAGCACGTCCGCCACGCTGTCCCGGGTCATGCGCGAGGCCCAGGCCATCACCGCTTGAGCGCCCAGGTGGGGTCCTTCGTTCGGGACCAGCACCGCGTCGTCGTCGCTGCCGCCGGCCAGCACCCGCAGCGTCGCGTCGTAGCCCATCGGGGCGAGGCCCTCGTCCGGGTCGACGTCGATGGTCCGGCCCATCAGGTCGGCGGTCGAGGTGTACAGGACCTCGGCCCGCATCGGACGCGGCTCGGCCTGGAGGTAGGCGTCGGAGGTGGTGATGTCCCTTACGAGCGCGCGCACGACCAGGCCCTCGACCTTCCAGTCGGAGAGAAGGCGGCGCTCCTCGACGACCGAGGGAGCTTCGCCGACGAGGCCCTCGTAGAACCTCCGTACGGCGCAGCGGGTGAAGCGGGGGTCCGCGGCGATCAGGTTGCCCAGGTCGTGCAGGTCCGAGGCCGAGGTGCCGTAGTAGGCGGGGGGCGTGTTCGTGGCGACGGCGACCTCGAAGAAGGTGCTGTAGCGGAGGTACTGGTCCTCGGGCAGCTCGTCGCTCTTCTCGGCGAAGCCCCCGAAGAAGCCGGTCATCGGGTCCAGGGCCGCGTGGCAGCTGAGGCAGGCGGGCTCGGTGCGCACGGCCTCCTCGACGCTGGTCAGGTCTTCCGGGTCCAGCGCGAACTCGAAGCCGCCGTCCCGGTCGAGGAAGTCGGCGCACAGGAAGAGGTCGGCGACGGCGTTGGCGCGGGTGCGGTTGAAGTTGACCTGGTCCGCCGTGTACCGGAGCCAGAGGCCGTTCGTCGAGAGGATGCCGGCGGTGGGGCGGTCGTCGGTGTAGGTCGCCGAGCCCCAGTCGGCGCTTCCGCCGTCCAGGCCGTAGAAGTCTGCGAGCGCCGGGTTCGCGCGGGTCTCCTCGGCGGTCACGAGGTCGGTGAAGGGGCGGTCCTCGTCGGTGATCGCCGCGACCAGGGCCAGGGGCTCCCAGCCGATCGCGGCCCAGGTCGCCGGCTCGAGCTCGCCGAAGCGCACATAGGACTGGCCCCAGACCGCCGTGTGGACCGCATCGTTCCAGATCCATCCCATGCGGTCGGGCATCGCCGGGTCCTGCAGGAACTCCTCGCGGAGCGTGTCCAGCGCGGCGGGGTCGGCCTGGACGCGCTCGATCTCGCTCAGCGAGGGTCGCGTGCCGCGGAGGTCGAGGGACAGCCGCGTCAGCGCCGGGAGCGCGTCGAGGGTCTCGATGTCCTCGGGCTCGGCGGTGTCCTGCGGGCTCGCCTCCTCGACGATCACCTCGGCATCCGGGATCTCCGGGTCTCCGGCGCAGCTCAGGGCGAGGACGAGCACGTTGGAAGTATGCCTCTCGGGCCCTGTGGTTGCCCACGGCCGTCGGCGTGCTCAGGGTGGGCCGTGATGTGCCATGCGACCCCAGCTCCTCCGACTGCCCTTTCGGGCCACGGACCTGCGTCGCCTGGCGTGCCGTGCCGACCTCCCCTACCGGGACTTCGCCTTGAGCGGCCCGGAGAGGGTCTTCGTGCGCGCGCTCTTGGAGCGGCGGCGGCTGTGGACGTGGCGGACGGACCAGCGGGCCGGGCTCGGTGACTTCGTCGTCGTGGACATGTCCGAGCCGCGGCCGGCCCGTCGCGTGGTGCGGGTCCTCGAGCTGAAGTCACGGTCGGGTCTGCGCCTGGAGCGTCGGGGTCTGCAGATGCGGAACGCCGATCGCGCTCGCGTCGAGCTCGGGCCGCTGGTGGGCGAGGTCGTGAGGGTTGCGCAAGGTGGACCGGAAGACCTGTTGAACTGGCTGTGATGCGTGGTAGGACCACTTCTTCGTTTTTCGGAAGGGTCCATGTTCACGAGAAGAAAGCTGTTGGGGACCGCGGCCATGGGCCTCGGCACCCTGTCGATGCCGGGCTTTTTGGCCTCCTGCAAGAAGACGCCCGAGGCCATCGCCACGGCGCCGCTGCCCGAGGATCCCTTCCTGGCCTGGTTCGGCGTCGATGACGGCCTCGTGAGTCGGGTGATGAGCCAGCTGACCGCTCGCGGAGCGGACCTCGCTGACCTCTACTTCCAGCACTCGCGGACCTCGTCGATCAGCCTCGAGGACGGCATCGTCGCGAAGGCCTCGACCTCGATCGACCAGGGCGTCGGCCTGCGCGTCGTGATCGGGGATCAGACCGGCTACGCCTTCACCGAGGACCTCTCGGAAGAGGCGATCCTGGCGGCCGCCAAGACCGCGGCGGCGATCGCCAAGGGCGCTCCGGTCGAGGTCCCCAGCCAGTTCGCCATCTCCAGCAACTCGGCGCTGTACAGCCTGGACGTGCCCTGGAGCGACATCGGGGCCGACACCAAGCTGCCGCGCATCCGCAAGCTCGAGGAGCTCGTCCGCGCCAAGGACCCCCGGGTCTCCAAGGTCAGCGTGAGCTGGTGGGATCAGGACGAGCGCGTGCTCGTCGCCACGCTCGACGGCAAGATGTGGACCGACCGTCGGCCCCAGACGCGCCTGTGGTGCAGCATCACGGCCACCGACGGCGAACAGACCGTCGCCAACGGCGCGAACCTGGCCGGCCGCAAGGGCCTGGACTTCTACGACGAGGCCTCGCTCGAGCTGCTGGCCCAGCAAGCCATCGACCGCACGATGATCCTCTTCGAGGCCATCCGCCCCCCCGCCGGCGAGCTGCCGGTCGTGCTGGCCGCCGGAGCCAGCGGGATCCTGCTCCACGAGGCCATCGGCCATGGCCTCGAGGCCGACTTCAACCGCAAGGGGACCTCGATCTATGCGGACCTGATGGGGGAGAAGATCGCTCCCGACTTCGTCACCATCATCGACTCGGGCACCGAGCCCGGCGAGCGCGGCGCCATCGCCTTCGACGACGAGGGCAACCCCTCGGAGTCCACGACGCTGGTCGAGGCCGGGGTGCTGACCTCGTACATGCACGACGAGATCAGCGCGCGGCACTACGGCGTGAAGCCGACGGGCAGCGGGCGGCGCCAGTCCTTCCGCCACAACCCGATGCCGCGCATGCGGTGCACCTTCATGGAGGACGGGCCTCACACGCGCGACGAGATCATCGCGGCGGTGGACACCGGCATCATCGCCGAGACCTTCACCAACGGCCAGGTGCAGATCGGCGCCGGCGACTTCACCTTCTACATCAAGAACGGCTGGCTCATCGAGGGCGGCAAGGTGACCGCCCCCATCAAGGACGTGAACATCATCGGCAACGGCCCGGACTGCCTGCGCAAGGTCACGATGGCCGCCGCAGACGGCGCTCTCGACACGGGAGGCTGGACCTGCGGCAAGAACGGCCAGAGCGTGCCGGTCAGCCAGGGTCTGCCCACCGTGCTCGTGTCCTCGATGACCGTCGGAGGCGTCGATGCGTGAGGCCCTGATCGAGCGCTGCGAGCAGGCCGTCGCCCAGGCCCAGGCCGCCGGCTCCCAAGAAGCCTGGGCCAAGGCGAGTGTCGGTCGAGAGATCGACTTCCAGTACAGGGACGGCGCCCTGGAGAAGGTCCAGGAGTCGACCAGCCGCAGCCTCTCGCTGCAGCTCTATGTCGACGGTCGCTACAGCTCCCACTCGACCACCGACTTGCGCGAAGATCGGCTCCAGGCCTTCGTCGACGAGGCCATCGCGCTGACCCGGCTGCTCGAGGCGGACCCGAACCGGCAGCTCCCGGATCCCTCGCTATACGGCGGCCAGGTCCGGCTGCACCTGGACCTCATCGACCCCTCGCTGGGCGAGATCACCGAGGACGAGCGCATCGCCTGGTGCAAGGCGATGGACGACAAGCTCCACACCGACGAGCGCGTCATCTCCTCGACCAGCGGCGTCAACCAGCACCACAGCACCTCGGCCGACGTGAGCTCCAACGGCTTCGCCGGCAGCCACGAAGCGACCTCGCTCTGGATGGGCACCGAGGTCACCCTGGATGACCCGGCCGGCGGTCGCCCGGAGGCCTGGTGCTGGGTCGGTGGGCGCCACCGCTCGGTCCTGTGGGAGACCGACCGCATCGCGGCGGACGCGCTCCGGCAGGCCTCGGACCGCCTGGGCTCGACCAAGGGACCGACCAGGAAGACGACGATGATCGTCGACCCCCGCTCGGGCCGGCGCCTCATCGGCGCGCTGCTGGGCGCGGCGAACGCACGCAGCATCCAGCAGGGGCGCAGCTTCTGGGCCGGCAAGACCGGCGAGAAGCTCTTCTCCGAGAAGCTCACGATCACGGATGACCCCCACATCGTGCAGGGCCTCGCGTCCCGCTACTACGACGGCGAAGGCCTGGCCTCGCGCCGGCTGCCCATCGTCCGCGAGGGCGTGGTCGAGAACGTCTACGTCGACACCTACTACGGGCGGAAGGCGGGCCTGGAGCCGACGACCGGCTCCTCCAGCAACCGCGTCGTCACGGTAGGCGAGGGCGACCTGGCCTCGATCCTGGCCGATGTGGGCGAGGGCATCTACGTCACCAGCTGGCTGGGCGGGAACTCCGACGGCACCACCGGCGACTTCAGCTTCGGCTTGCGCGGTCACCTTCTGGAGGGCGGAGTCGTAGGAGCACCCATCGGGGAGATGAACATCACCGGCAACCTCGTCGACCTCTTCGCTTCGCTGGTCCGGGTCGGAGACGATCCCTGGGCCTTCTCGACCACCCTCTGCCCGACGCTCGTGTTCGAGGGCGTCCAGTTCTCCGGCGCGTGATGGATCGCGCCCAGGTCGTCCACGCGCTCGAGTCGGGGACCGAGCTGCGCGCGGCCCTGGACGCTGCTCGGCTGATGGACGCCGATCGCGAGGTCCTGGAGCTCTCCTTCCGCATCGCCGAGAGCCACTCACCGCCCTGGGTGGACACCGCCCTGTCGCGGTACTGGGCGCAGACCTTGCGCCAGGACGGCATGGCCCCCGCCTTCGCCGCGCGGGTCGTGCATGTGCTCGAGGAAGACCCCGTCGGCCGCGCACCGGGTCTGCTGGCGTTGACCGGCGATGAGGCCCGTCGGGTGCGTCATCCCGACCGGGTGCGTCGGGTGATGGGCGCCAAGTGGCCGCGCGTGCTCAGCGTCCTGGGTCGCTTGATCGGCGAGGTCGAGGAGCGCGGCTGGTCCAGGCGGATCGAGGACGCCTTCCGCAACTGCTTGAGCTGGCAGCGCAGCTGGCCGCTTCGGGCCGAGCACGCGTCCTCGCTCCAGTCCGTGCTGATCCGCGCCATGCGCGCCGGCTTGTGCCCGGGTCCGGTGGTGCCGGCCCCCTTGGACCGAGACCCGGTCGGTTGCGTCCCGCTGTTGGGCGAGGCCCTCCGCGCTTCGGTCCGCCGTCCGGACCGCCGATGGCAGAGCTTCATCCGGGTCGCTGCCTCCCTCGTGATGACCGCCAGCGCCGGAAACCAGGCCGCTCTGGGCAGCGCCATGCTGCGGGAACAGCTCACCGACCGCGAGGTCTTCGAGCTCGTCGAGGCGCTCCTGTCCGTCGAGACCTGGGCCGAGGACCCCTCGCTCCTTCGCTCCGAGGCCGCCGAGACGGTGCTTGCGGTGCTCTACATCGAGGACGCCGAGACCCCGGGCCAGGTCCGACTGCAGGACTTCCTCGTCCGCATGTTCGCGGCCGCCTGAGGAGCGCTAGACGCCGAGCTCGGATCCGGTCAGCAGCCGCCGGATGTTGGCGCGGTGGCAGACGATGAGGATCCCTGCCAGCGGGAGCGAGAGGCTGAGCCACTTGGGGTCGAGCATCCAGATCAGGCCCTGGATGACCACCAGCGCGACCATCGCGGCGAGCGAGCTCTTCTTGGTGATGGCGTAGACGCACCACCAGATGACGGCGGCTGGGACCGTCGCGATCGGGACGAGCGCCAGCAGCACTCCGGCCGAAGTCGCCACGCCCTTGCCGCCCTTGCCCCTCAGCCAGATCGACCAGCAGTGGCCGATGACCGCGGCGAAGCCGGCCGCCAGTGACAGGGTCGAGAGCTCCAGCACGTACCAGGCGACGGCGGCGGGCACGAAGCCCTTGGCGGCATCCAGCGCCAGCACGATCCCGGCGATGCGCCACCCGGCGACCCGGGCGACGTTCGTGGCCCCGATGTTCCCGCTGCCGTGCTCGCGTACGTCCTTGCCGGTCTGCCAGCGCACCAGCAGCAGTCCGAAGGGCACGCTGCCGAGCAAGTACGTCAACAGCACGTAGATCGCGAAGACAGCGGCGGCGGCGGAGGGCTCGATGGGGCAAACTTAACGGCCCCCTTGCGAGAGGCGCCGATGTGGCTCCTGGCCCTGGCCTGCACCAAGCCTGACGACAGCACGTTCAAGGAGACCGGAAACACCGACACCGCCTGGGTCTGCGACACCGGGCTGGACTCGGACTGCGACGGCTGGCCGAACGACGGCGACTGCGAGCCCGACGACCCCTACAGCTACCCGGGCGCCGACGACGTGCCCTACGACGGCATCGACAACGACTGCGCCGGAGACGGGGACCTCGTGGACTTCGACGGGGACGGCTACGACAGCGACCGGGTCGGCGGCGACGACTGCAACGACGGCAACCCGGACATCTACCCGGGCGCCAAAGAGGTTTGCTACGACGGCATCGACCAGGACTGCGCCGGCGACGAGGACAGCAACGACTGCGACGGCGACGGCTACGACGGCAAGGGCGACAACGCCACCGACTGCGACGACGAGGACCCGGACACATCTCCGGCGGCCGAGGAGATCTGGTACGACGGCTGGGATCAGGACTGCAGCGGCTACAACGACAGCGACTACGACGCGGACCAGGACGGCGACGACAGCGCCGACCACCCGGACGCCGACGGCGAGGTCGGCACGGACTGCGACGACGAGGACCCGCTCACCGCGGGTGGCAACCCCGAGCTCTGGGACGGCCACGACCGGGACTGCGACGGCAACGTCGACAACCTCTCCTGGGCCGACAGCTGGTCGGCCTGGTCGCCGAAGTCGGGCAACAACGACGGCTTCATCGGCCTGGGCGGGGCGCTCTACGAGGACCTCGACGGCGACGGCTACTCCGAGATCGCGATGGGCGGCATCGGCGTCGCAGACGACTACACCGGCCGCATCTACCTGGTCTCCGCTCCGGAGACCGGCGAGCCCGGCGCGCTCTTCCACGCCAAGATCGACGGCTCGTCGGCCTACGAATACTTCGGCTTCGACATGGAGAACTGCGGGGATCTGAACGGCGACGGCAAGGACGAGCTGCTGGTCGGCTCGGTCCTCTACGGCGGCGGGGGCGCCGGGCTGGTCTTTGACGGCGAGGACCTGGAGAGCGGCGGCGAGTACAGCTCCGCCAGCCGCCTGGCCAGCTTCACGGGCAACACCTACCTGGGCTTCGAGGTCGCCACGCTGGCCGACGTCGACGGCGACGGCATCAACGAGGTCTCGGCCGGCACCGCCTGGTACACCTCGACCCACTCGGTGATCTACTCGGGCGCGGACATCGCCTCGGGGGGCAGCTGGGCCACCTCCAGCGCCCTGGCCCAGGTCCAGGGCAACAGCGGCACCGAAGCGGGCGGTCACAGCGTCGGCGGCATGGACTGGGACGGCGACGGTCTGGGTGACTTCGTGACCGGCGCCTACACCGTGGGCATCGGCGCGGTCGTGCTCGTTCCGGGCAGCACCCTCGCCGACGGCGGAACCGTGAGCGTGGGCGACGTGGCCTGGGTCAAGGGCAACACCGGCGAGCAGCTGGGGCTGATCAACGGCTGGATGGATGACCTCGACGAGGACGGCTACGACGAGCTCCTGGTGCACGCCTACGGCCACCAGGGCGCGGCGCCGACCACCGCCGGTGGGCGCATCTACATCCTGGACGGCGACGAGGTGCCGACCGGCACGGATCGGCCCTACCCCGAGGACATCTCCGGGACCTGGATCGACGGCACCCTGGACTTCGGCCACGTGCACGCACCGGAGCGGTCCTACGACATGGACGGCGACGGCACCCAGGACCTGGTCGTGATGGAGTCCGGGGACCGCAACTACGCCAACATCCTGCTGCTCGAGGGCGGCGGTCCGGTGCTGGCTCAGGGCTCGATCCTCTACGGCGACGAGCTGATGGCGGGGGGCTCGATCTCGGCCGATCTGCACGTCGACGACGTGGTCTTCAAGGGCCGCGCGGACAACGACCTCACCGGCTACACGACGCTCGTCGGCGACCTCGACGACGACGGCTTGGGCGACGTCGTCTTCGGCGCTCCCTCGGCCAGCGCCTGGGCGGGCCAGGTCTACTCCGTGCTCAACCAGACCGACGGCAACTACTGAGCGGTGGCCAGGCGCTTCGTCACCGACCGGGGCTCGGCCCCCAAGAAGATGTCCGCAGAGCTCGACGGCTCCGCCCTGGCCTCGATGCGGGGCGAGGCGGACGAGGTCATCGATCGCTGGGTGCTCGGAGACGAGCGCGCCCAGAACCCGGTCTGGCGGGTCTACGACGCCCGCGAGGTCGGTCGCGACGGCCGCGTCTTGAGCAGCGGCCGGGCCGTGGTCGTGCACGGGGAGCACGTGCAGCAGGACTGCCGCGAGCGCCTCGACCGCCTCCGGGCATGCCGGCACCCCGCGGTCATCCATCCCGTGCTCGAGTCCCGCGTCGACGGCTGGCCGGTCGTCGTGATGCAGCGGCCGAAGGAGCCCTCGGTGGCTCAGATCTGCCGACGGGAAGGCGCCTTCAACGAGCGTCGGACCGTCCGCCTCGGCATCGCGCTGGCCGAGGTCCTGGCCGGTCTCCACGGCCTGGGGCTGATCCACGGCGCGCTGACCTGGGGCTGCGTGCACCCGGTGGGTCGCAGCGTGCGCATCAGCGGCTGGCGACCGGTCCTGCCGGGGGCCTGGAGCGATCGCGTGGCTCCGGAGGTGCGCGAGGGTGCCCCCGCTCGGGCGCAGGCGGACCTGTGGAGCCTCGGGCGCATCCTGGCCAACGTCCTGGACGGCCGACCCACGGATCTGTGGCGAGGCGACGGCGCGCTGGGTCGGCTGGTGATGCAGCTCCTGTCCGCGGACCCCGCGGAGCGTCCGCGAAACGCCACCGTGCTGCTCTCCGCCCTGGCGCGTCTGCGTTGAAGCTGCCCCCGCTCACCCGCGGCACGCTGCTTCGCCGCTACAAGCGCTTCCTGGCCGACGTCCGCCTCGAGGACGGCCGGGAGATCACCGCCCACTGCGCGAACCCCGGTCGAATGACCTCGTGCCAGGAGCCCGGCTGGCCCGTCTGGCTGTCCTGGCACGGGAACACCAAGCGCAAGCTCAAGTGGAGCTGGGAGCTGACCCGGAACCCCGACGACGCCTGGATCCTCATCAACACCGCGCGCCCCAACCACGTCGTTCGCGAGGGCATCGAGGCGGGCCTCGTCGAAGGGCTGTCGGGGGACATCCGGACCGAGGTCAAGGTCGGCGACTCGCGCATCGACCTGGTCGTGGACGACGCCCTCGTCGAGGTCAAGAGCGTGACGCTGATGCACGCCCCGGGCGAGGCCTCCTTTCCGGACGCGCCGACCGAGCGAGGCAGGAAACACCTGGCTGAGCTGGCCAAGGCGGCCCGGAGCGGCAGGCGCGCGGTGCTCTTCTGGATGCTCTCCCGTGACGACTGCTCCAGCGTCTGCCCGGCCGACCACGTCGACCCGATGTACGGCCAGGCACTGCGCTCGGCCGTAGCCGACGGTGTCGAGGTCCTCGCCTACGCGATGGAGGTCTCGGAGCGGGAAATCACGCTCGGATCGGCGATCGAAGTGATCCTGGAGGGGCCCTCGGGCGTATAGGTGCCGTCCTTGCGCGGAGACGCTCGTGTTTCTCATCCTCCTGGCCTGCAACGGCCCCGCCTCGAACGACCGGCCCGGCCCAGCGGACGACACCGCCGTCTTGGCGACCACCATCGGCCCCGAGGGCGGGGCCGCCGTGAGCGCCGACGGTCACTTCACCGTCGAGGTCCCGGCCGGGGCGCTGTCCGAGGACGTCGAGATCACGCTGGAGCCGCTCGAGTCCGAGACCGGCTTCGGCTACGAGATGGGCCCCGACGGCCTCGAGTTCGACCTCCCGGCTCGCGCGACCTTCACCATGGCGCTGGACGAGACCGGCTTCCAGGATGGCGAGTGGCTCACCTTGCCGGTCATCGTGAGCGTCTCGGGCGACACGGTCGAGGGCCTCGACGCCCAGGTCACGCTGGACGAGGACTACGTCGCCTCTTCCGAGATCGAGCACTTCAGCAGCTGGCACTCCGACAGCCAGTACGGAAACTGGCGCGTGCGGAGTGTCGTGCGACCCTCGAACGCCGACGAGGCCTCTTTCGACCTGCCGGTGGGCGCCACCGCGACGAGCACGGTCGAAGTCCAGGTCGTGACGCCTCCGGGCATCGATGAGCCCGTCGACGCGCACTTCATCGACATCCAGAAGGCCGACACCGTAGGGGTGGTGGAGCTGCTCGACCGAGGACTCGGCAAGTGGGCGCTGCGGAACAGCGGCGAGACGGTCGTCGACCCGCGGCGCATCAAGTGCGCCGAGGCCGGCACTGGCGGCATCCTGCGCGACGTCTACCTGGAGATGGACACCGGCGGCGGCGAGCCCTACCACCTCGACGCCGTGCTGCGCACCTTCGGCAAGTGCCGAGCCGCGGACGATCGGGAGAACACGCCCTTCTTCGGCGACGTGATCGGGCGGACCAAGGACGGCACGCGCGTGCTGGTAGACAACGGCGGCGAGATCAGCACCGTCGATCCGGACAGCGGGGAGAAGACGGTGCTCTCCGAGGACGTCGGCCGCTTCCAGGACCTGGGTGACGGCCTCTACATCGGCACCACGGACCAGTACGACGGTCGGATCGAGCAGGTCCAGATCTACGACGGCTCCGCCTGGGCCGAGGTGCCTGGAGCGAGCTTCGCCTACGACGACGGGGACGTCTTCTTCCAGGTCCTGAACGACGGGCGCGTGCTGGTCGTGGTGCGCAATGGCGACGACTACGAGTACGGGCGCACCCAGGTCTACCTGGTGACCATCGGCGAGGGCGGCATCTTCGCCGAGTTCGTCGGTCACTTCGGCATCCTCGACGGCTATGCGGCCGCTGCGCGCGTCGGCAACCGCATCGGCCTGCCCATGAACACGGGCGTGCTCGTGGCGACGGCCGAGGGCCTCGTGTGGCAGACCGAGACCGAGACCGAGACCGTGAACCCGGAGCCCGCCGAGGACGTGAAGTGCGGGCCCAAGGGGAGCTGTGTCGTCGACGGAGAGGGCACCGTCAGCGGCTACCTGTGGACGGATCCGGCCCAGCCGCCGACCGGCGCCGGGGGCTTCGACCTCGACCTCGACCTCTTCGAGGAGAAGGTCCAGCTCGGCGATCAGTTCGGCTCGCCGGGCGTCTCCGCCGACGACGAGTTCGTCTTCGTTTGGGTCCAGGACGGCACCCTGCAGGGGTGGGGCCTGGACCTCGAAGGGAGCTGCGAGAACCCCAGCGGCGCCACGGTTCTGAAGGACGGACGAGGCGTGCTCTCCTGCCCCGACGAGGACCAGATGGTCGTGCTGCCGCCGGTCGTCGAGGAAGACGACGAAGACCTGGACGCCTTGATCGAGTGCGAGACGGACCTCTTTGAAGGCGCCGACCTCTACCCCGGCCACCCGGTGAAGAAGTCCTCGGTCTCCGCGCTGATCGGCGCCCAGGACACCGAGGACCGCTTCTACGGCGTCGTGGACGTGCCCGAGAGCTGCGAGAACCCCAGGGTCGTCGTGAGCGTCCGCGTCATCGACGCCCCCCAGGACGCTGCGCTGACCGTCTCCGAGGGCATCGGCGGAGCCAACTACGAGGAGCTCGACAAGGAGGTGCACCGGACCCACGGCGAGGACAGCTTCTGGGTCACCCTCGAGGCGGAGCCGGGCACCAGCCGGGTCGTGGACCTGGAGGTGAAGCCGGTGTTCTACACGGCCTCCGGGTGCATCGACTACGCGCTGTCCGCGACCCTCCAATGCACGCCGGACGCCGATCTGAACGAGGACGACGACACCATCGAGGACGTGGACCCCGTGGAACTCGGCGACGGCGAGAGCATCGTCTTCAACGACCTGACCATCTCCCCCGGTGACAACGACGTCTTCGGCGTCTCGGTGCCAGGGGCCTGTGACCTGGAGGTCGAGGCCGTCTACGAGGACGAGGAGGAGAGCCAGGAGATCAACCCGCTGAGCCTGCTCGGGCAGGTGGAGTACGCCATCACGGACCTGGGCAGCTCGACGAGCAGCACTCCGGGACCGCAGGCGCTGTCGGTGAGCACCGGCGGCGCGGGCGATGTCTTCTTCACGGTCGAGTCGCTCTTCGCGGGCATCGACGACTACTCGGTGAGCGTCGCCGCGGACTGCCCCTTCGACTGCTACAGCGACACCTTCGAGCCGAACAACACCTTCGCGAAGCGGGATGTCTACTACGACAAGTACATGGGCGACACCTGGGGAAGCGGCGACGTGTTCACTGTGTCGGCGACGGACACCGACTGGTGGGAGACCCCGGTCGCCGTCTTCGGTTGCTACGAGCCGGGCGAGCTCCACCTGAACCTGACGATCCATGACGGCGACCCCGGAGCCGAGCTGCACATGAACGTGACGAACAAGTACGGCGAGACCTTGCTCTCCGACGAGGTCTGGACGGCGTCCGGAGAGGTGATCATCGAGGGCGCCGTCGGCAAGTACCCCTACTCCACGGACCTCTACGTCGAGATGTGGGGCGAGGGCGGCTGCGTCGAAGCGGAGTTGGCCTACGAGCTGGTCTGTCCCTAGTTAGGCTGGGGGCATGGTGCGCCGCGACGATCAAGGTCCCCAGCTCCCGTTGCCCTTGGTGTGGGTGGGGACCCTGTCACGCTGCGCTTCTCCAGCGGGTGCAAGTCCCGCCCCGGTAGGCGTCGGAGCGCCG
>Ga0114933_10002143_pt1 | contig 20903 bp, 25 predicted proteins | sample 4SBtaG_FD_89691 | JGI IMG/M metagenome (GOLD analysis project Ga0114933, IMG submission 89691) | Deep subsurface microbial communities from Kolumbo volcano to uncover new lineages of life (NeLLi) - 4SBTROV12_W25 metaG | ecosystem: Environmental > Aquatic > Marine > Volcanic | place: Kolumbo... | reverse complement strand
GTATAGAGATAATGAGATTAAACCTTTACTCTTTCCAAGTGTTATGAAGAAAGTAGGTGACGCATACAATCAAGCGTTTATATTGATTGAGATAAATGATTTAGGTCAACAAGTCGCAGACGCTATGCAATTTGAATTAGAATATGATAATCTACTTATGGTTACGCAAAGAGGAAGATCAGGTCAAGTATTAGGTGGAGGATTTAGTGGTAGAGGTAGTCAGTTAGGACTAAGAATGACTAAAGGTACTAAAAAAATCGGAACTTCTAATCTGAAAAGTTTAATTGAGGGCGATAAACTGATAATTCAGGACTTTGATATAATTGCGGAACTTTCTACCTTTATCTCTCGTGGAAAATCTTTTGAAGCAGAAAGTGGTGCTTCAGACGATCTTGTAATGTGTTTAGTGATATTTTCGTGGTTGGCGAATCAACGATATTTTAAAGAATTAACCGATGTAGATGTTCGAGGACAGATGTTTACTGATCAAAAAAATGCGATAGAAGCAGACATGGCGCCGTTTGGATTTATAGATGACGGATTAAACGACCCAGAAGGTAATAATAACTCGTTTTATGATGATTCTGGAGAACTTTGGACTCCTGTTTCATATCATAAAGGGGAATAGTGTAGTTTTGGTATCATATAAATATCTACAAAGGGTTATAACTAACAAACTTAATATTAAGGAGAACTAAAATATGGCTTTTCAAGTATCACCAGGTGTTCTCGTAACGGAAAAAGACTTAACGAATATTATTCCTGCTGTTTCAACAACAAGCGGTGCAATAGTAATCACGGCAGAAAAAGGTCCAGTTGATGAAATTACAACAATTTCATCTGAAAAAGAATTGGCCGATAACTTTGGTAAACCAAACAACAATAATTTTGAAGAATGGTTCACTGCTGCTAACTTTTTGGGATACGGAAACAATCTGAAGGTAGTAAGACCAATCACAGGATTAGTAAATGCTGTGTCAACTGGTACTGCTGTCTTGATTAAGAATACAACTGATTATCTGGATACTTATTATTCAACATCAGGTGCAGGACAAATAACTAATATAGGAACTTGGGCTGCAAGAGAGGCAGGAACACTAGGAAACAGTTTAAAAATTTCACTATGTTCTAACTCAACTGCTTTTGGACCACACTCACAAAGTGGTACTTTAGTAAATGACAACGCTGCTGCTATCGGAGATACAACAATCACTATGGATGATGGATCTCTATTTCAAGTAGGTGATATACTAGAGTTTGGAGACGCAACTAGTGTGCCTTCAGCTTCAGGTGCACCTTCTGGATTCTATTACAAAGTAACTGCAATATCAACTCATGTATTAACAATCGCAAGATTTAATTCTGCTACTGGTAAAACAGAAACAGGCGGATTAAGACATGCTATTGCTGATGACGCAAAAGTTCTAAGACATTGGGAATATTACTTTCAATTTTCTGGACCACCAACAACAACTGATGATACATTAGCTGCTGGCGGTTCAAATGATGAAATGCATATTGTCGTTGTTGACGAAGATGGTACAATTACAGGAAACGCAGGAGAAATACTAGAAACTTTTGAAGGAGTTTCACAGGCTTTTGACGCTAAAAATTCTACTGGCGCAAGTAATTATTATCCACAAGTAATCTATCAACAATCAAATTTTATCTATTGGATAGACCACATCTCAACTTTATCAGATGGTGTGACTAAAGTAGGTACAACTTTTGATAATACAGTTGGTGACGCTTTTGTAGTATCTAACACTTCACTCACTGGTGGAACAGATGATTATGTTGCTACTAATGGTGAAATTGCTACTGCATACGAAAAATTTAACGATACAGACAATGTAGATATATCACTTCTAATGTGTGGTCCATCTAACACCAGTGCTGACGCTACTGGCGACACAAAAGCAACTGCTGTTATGGATATCGCAACTGCAAGAAAAGATTGTGTTGCATTTATTTCACCTGCGAGAGCAGATGTTGTTGGTGTTTCAAACGCAATTACACAAACTCAAAATGTAGTAGGATTTGCTGATGGTTTACCATCAACAAGTTATGCTGTTATTGATAGTGGTTACAAATATATGTACGACAAGTACAATGATGTTTACAGATTTGTACCTCTTAACGGAGATACTGCTGGACTTTGTGCTAGAACTGATAGTATTGCTGACGCATGGTTTTCACCAGGCGGTTTCAATAGAGGTCAAGTAAGAGGTGCTGTTAAATTAGCATTCAATCCAAATCAAACTCAAAGAGATGAATTATATAAAGCAAGAATAAATCCTGTTGTATCATTTCCTGGGCAAGGTACTGTATTGTTTGGTGATAAAACTGCTCAAGCAAAACCATCTGCATTTGATCGTATCAATGTTCGTAGATTGTTTATCGTTCTTGAAAAAGCGATTGCTACTGCTGCTAAATTTCAACTATTTGAGTTCAATGACGAATTCACTAGGGCACAATTTAGAAACTTAGTAGAACCGTTTATCAGAGATGTACAAGGTAGAAGAGGTATTACTGATTTTGCTGTTGTATGTGATGACACTAATAACACAGGTGATGTGATTGATAGAAACGAATTTAGGGCTGATATCTTTATCAAACCTGCTCGTTCTATTAACTTCATTCAACTTAACTTTATTGCTACAAGAACGGGCGTTGCCTTTTCTGAAGTAGCAGGCGCATAAGAGAGGAGAATAGAAAATGGCTAATATAAATGACTTTAAATCTCGTCTTAGAGGCGGTGGTGCAAGAGCCAATCAGTTCAAGGTAACTATGCCTTTTCCTGGTTATGCTGCGGTTGGTGGAGAAACATCAGACCTAGCGTTTTTGTGCAATGCTACAAGTATTCCTGGTTCTAATGTTGGGGTAACTCCTGTAAACTTTAGAGGTAGAATACTTAATTTAACAGGCGATAGAACATTTAATCCATGGCAGATTACTGTATTGAATGATACTGATTTCAAACTATACAGAGCATTTGAAAGATGGATGAATGGAATGAATAATATGACTGATAATGAAGGATTAACAAATCCTGCTGATTATCAAGTTGATTGTTTCGTAGACCATTTAGATAGAAATGGTTCAACTTTAAAATCTTACACATTTAGAGGATTGTTCCCAACAGCACTTGCGGACATCGCTCTAGACTATGGTACTAATGATACCGTTGAAACTTTTACAGTTGACTTTTCTTATCAATACTTCGAAACTGATACTACTACATAATAACATAAAAGTTATAAGGAAAAATATAATATGGTACAATTACTTGGTTTCCAAATAACCAGATCGACCGATCAGGAGAAACCAGCAGAAGCGAAACAAGCGTTTACTGTTGCAACTCCTGATGACGGGACCACTACTATATCTGCTGGCGGTTACTTCGGCCAATACTTGGATATGGAAGTTAATGCAAAAAACGACTTCGATTTAATTAGACGATATAGAGAGATTGCCCAACATCCTGAATGTGATATGGCAGTTGAAGATATTATTAACGAGGTCATAGTTTCAGATGAGAGAGATAGTGCGGTATCAATATCGCTAGACAAACTTGATATATCTGATAATATTAAAACAAAAATTCGTGATGAGTTTTATGAGGTTCTAGGACTAATGAACTTTGATGAAAAAGGTCACGATATATTTAAACGATGGTATATTGATGGTCGTATTTACTTTCACAAAGTTATAGATCCAAAAAGTCCAAGAAAAGGACTTACCGAATTACGATACATTGATCCACGAAAAATTAAAAAAGTTCGTGAGGTGACTAAGGCAAGAGATTCTAAAGGCAAAGGAATTGAAGTTGTAGAGCAAACAGCAGAATGGTTTGTATATAATGAAAAAGGAATGTCTAGTGCAAACTCAAATGCTGGACTTAAAATATCTACCGATTCAATTTGCTATGTAACTTCTGGTGTAGTTGACGCTACTAAGAATATGGTTATGGGTCATTTGCATAAAGCAATTAAACCTGTTAATCAGTTACGAATGATTGAAGACGCTGTTGTTATTTACAGAATAGTAAGAGCGCCTGAAAGAAGAATATTTTATGTTGATGTTGGAAATCTTCCTAAAGTAAAAGCAGAATCATATCTTAGAGATGTGATGGCAAGATATAGAAATAAACTTGTATATGACGCTTCTACTGGTGAGATAAGAGATGACAGAAAGCATATGTCAATGCTCGAAGATTTTTGGTTACCAAGACGAGATGGTACTAAAGGTACCGAAGTTTCGACACTACCTGGTGGTCAAAATCTTGGCGAGATATCAGATGTCCAATATTTTCAGAAAAAATTATACAAGTCTTTGAATGTTCCTATATCAAGAATGGAATCAGAAAATGGTTTCAATGTTGGTAGAAGTGCAGAAATTACAAGAGATGAATTAAAGTTCACTAAATTTGTACAAAGACTTAGAAAAAGATTTACTCAAGTCTTTCACGATATACTTAAAACACAATTAGTTTTAAAAGGTATTATCACGATTGAAGATTGGAGTAAGATTAAAGAACATATACAATATGACTATTTAAAAGATGGATATTTTTCAGAATTAAAAAATGCTGAAATTTTGCGTGAAAGATTAAGTCTTGCGAATGAAGTTAGTCCATACATTGGTAAATTTTATTCAGTAGAATATGTGAGAAAGTATGTGTTAAGACAAAGTGATGAAGATATTATTGAAATAGATAATCAAATTGCTAAAGAAATTAAAACTGGAATTATTGCACCCCCTCAAGGTGAAACTCTTGACGATACTACTAATGATTCCGATATAAATATAGATAATATAGGAGATGAATAATTATGTCTGATAATGAAAATAACATTCCAAACGAGAATGTAAAAGCAATGGTTGACTCTCTTGCAAGTGGTGACAATGTTGCTGCTCAAGACGCATTTAAAACTGCTTTATCTGATAAGATAGGTGACGCTTTAGATAGTAAAAGAGTTAATGTTGCAAATGATTGGTTAAATGCTGCTAACGAAGCAGAAGCAATACAAAATGCTGCTGGTTTAGAGGATGCAGGAGTTGTAAACGAACCTGTTGTGAGTGCTGAACCTGTAGAAATAGACTCTGAGGAAGAAGATGAGCAACCTACAGTTTCAGAAGTTTAAAGGTAAACTATACGAAAGAAAATATATGGGTCCTGAGGGAACCAAGGAGTATAGAAAACTATCTCCGAGACTAAGACAGGCAATTAGAGATGTTTATGATATGATTGATAAGGTGCCTGATCCTATCTTAAATAAAATTGATGGTATTATTGATACCGTTGTAAAAAAACATAGTGTCAAAAAATCTGATATTGAAGATTATTTTGATAACGAATTAATTAAATAAGGAAATAAAAAATGGCAATTGCAACAAGAACACTCAAAGATACGGCATTACAAACTAGTGGCGGTGCTCAAGGTGGTAAGGTTACTGTTTTAGTAAACATGGACGATAATACTACTGCTAATTCAAACATACTTGACGCAAGTGGTTTGGCAGGACACGCTAACGGTGCAAAATTGGATATCACTAGAATATGGTGGCAGTTAGTACAAGGTACTGCTGATGATAATACAGGCCATGTACAGATACAATTTAAAGGCGCTTCATCTGACACAACAGCAATTCAACTTGCTGGTACAGGTCACTATGACGGTACTGCTGGTAAGATTACAAATAATGCGACTAATACAACAGCGACATCAGGAGACCTAGAGTTAAGTGCTTTTGGAACTTCTGGTAGTGTTATTATCGAGTTAAGAAAAGACGAATCATTTACTGCATAATTATTATGACTATAACAAATACATCGGTTGTTGATACAACTAAGAAAGCTATTGTTAAGTCAATTGGTGTAAGTGATGAAGTTGATCAGATAATGGTTGACGCAGAAAAATTAACAAGTGGTAATAATCAGTCTAAAGTAAGTCTGATTGAATGCTTCTATCAAATAGAAGGCACAGGTACTTTGACAGTTAGTGCTGATAGTGAAACAAACAACTTATCTCTAACAGGTAGAGGTAAGTATGGATTAAGACCAGACGAACCAAAATTTGGTAACGATGGTCAAATAAAATTAACAACTGACTCGAATGTGTCAAGTTATTTGTTGATAACTGAATTTAGAAGGAATAATTAATGGCTGATACGGTAACAAGTCAAACGATAGTGGATGTCACGGGAACAAAAACTGTGATGAAGTTTACAAATTTAAGTGATGGTAGTGGTGAAACACTGGTGACAAAAATGGATGCAAGTGCATTGACATTTATGACCGAGGACGCTACAAAAAAGATTGCGAAAGTTTGGTGGAATGTTAATACATCTTCTGGTAATGCAGGAGTAGAAGTTTTGTGGGCAGGTAGTGGTACTACTAGTGCAAATGCAACCGCATTATTTTTAAGTGGACAAGGATATTGGGATTTACAAACATCAGGTAATTCTATTCCTAATAATGCTACATTAACTGCAAGTACATCGCCTGCGGGTGATATTTTGTTTAGTACGAAAAATTTTGCTGCAAATGATAGTTATACAATAATATTAGAAGTTAGATAATGAAAAAGAAAAAAGATCATTCAAAAGCTATACTTGAAAGAATTGTGGGAACAAAAAGAAAGACTGATCTTGCAGAAAAATTTAAAGAAGCATTTGCTGAAAAATACAATATTAAAAGAGAAGAAATTAAACAAGGCATAGTAGATAAAGTTTACAACAAAGAAAAGGTGGAGAGATGAAACTAATTACAGAAACAATCGAAAATATCGAAGTCTTGACCGAAGAAAAAGACAACGGTAAAAAAGATTATAAAATAAAAGGTGTGTTTATGCAGGCTGATATTAAGAACCGTAATGGTCGAGTTTATCCAGTTGAAACACTTGCAAAAGAAGTGGCAAGATACACAAAAGAATTTATCAATAAGAAACGAGCATTTGGTGAACTAGGACATCCAGACGGACCAACAGTAAACCTTGAGCGTGTTTCTCATATGATTACGAGTCTTAAACCAGAAGGTAAAAACTTCATAGGTGAGGCTAAAATAATGGATACACCATATGGTAAAATCGTTAAGAATTTAATTGACGAGGGTGCTCAATTAGGCGTATCTTCAAGAGGTATGGGTTCTATTCAAAGAACTAATAACAAAAATGTTGTTGGTAGGGACTTTTATCTTGCAACTGCTGCTGACATTGTTGCAGACCCTAGTGCACCAGACGCTTTCGTAGAAGGTATCATGGAAGGCAAAGAGTGGGTATGGGACAATGGAAGATTAATCAGTAAGTCAGTTGAAGAATACAAAGAAGAAATAGAAAGAACTAAACGCCACGAATTGGCAGTAGTAAAATCTAGAATATTCAAAGACTTTATATCAAAACTATAAAACCTACGCAGATTTATTAGAAAAAGCGTCGGCGAAAATGGTAGTTTGTATAAATAATAGTAAATGAAAATTAATTAATTTTTAATATCAAGGAGAGACCGAATGTCTGAAACCGAAGTTAAACAAGAAGTAGAATTAGAGGAAAATGTTGTCGCTAAAGACGCTGCTCCTGCTGAACCTACTCACCTTAAAAATGACGCTGAAGATTTGGGTGCACCAGTTGTTAAACCAACTGATACTAATCCAGACGCTGCGAAAAAGGTAAAAAAAGTTAAAGACCAGGTCAGTAAAGATGAGAACGATGGTTCATTACCGAACGATCAAAAACCATCATCTGTTAAAGAAGAAGAAGTTGAAGTAGAAGGCGATGAAGAAATCGTTGAAACTGCTGAAACTGAATCAGACGAAACAGAAATTGATCTGTCTGCTGATGTTAAAGCACTAGTTTCAGCTGACGCTGACTTATCTGAAGAATTTAAAGATAAGGCTGCGACAATTTTTGAAACTGCTGTTAAAACACGCATTAAGGAACAAACTAAGATTTTAGAATCCCAGTATGAAGAAAAACTTTCAGCTGAAACTGAAACAGTAAAAGAAGTTATGGTCGAAAAAGTTGACTCATATCTAAACTATGTTGTTGAAGAATGGATGAAAGAAAATGAATTAGCAGTAGAAAGAGGTATTCGTACTGAAATCGCTGAAGATTTTATTACTGGTCTTAAATCTTTATTCAAAGAACATTATATTGATGTTCCTGAAGAAAAATACAATGTACTTGATGACTTAACAAATCAAACCAAAGATTTAGAATCTAAGTTAAACGAACAGATTGAAAAAAATGTTGAATTAACAAAACAGAATTCTGAATTTAACAGAGCAAATGTAATCGCTGATATTTCATCTGATTTAGCTGAAACTGAAAAAGAGAAATTTGCTTCTATGGCAGAAAATGTTGAGTACGATAGTGCTGAAAAATTTAGAGAAAAATTAGAAACTGTTAAAGAATCTTATTTTCCTAAGACAAAATCAGAAATAACAGAAAATTCTGTTGATTCTGTGGCGGCGAATGTTCCTAGTGATTTCACTAGTGGTCAATCGGATGCTATGGCTGCATACACTGCCGCTATTAATAAAAGCGTTGCTTCAGATACGAAGTAACGGTGACTAAATTTTTAATAACTAAAATAAAATAGGAGAGATAATAAAATGTATCTTACTGAAAATTTACAAGAAAAGTGGCAGCCAGTCTTAGAACATCCAGATTTGCCAAAAATCGGCGATGCTTATAAGAGAGCTGTTACAACAGTTATTCTTGAAAACCAAGAAAAATCTGTTAGAGAAGATAGAGCATTTATGTCAGAAGCTGCTCCTGCTAACGCAATGGGCGCTTCATCTTCAACTGCAAGTGATGGTAATATTGATATATACGATCCAGTATTAATATCACTAGTTAGAAGAGCAATGCCTAATCTAATCGCTTACGATATCTGTGGCGTTCAACCGATGACTGGTCCAACTGGACTAATCTTCGCTATGAAGTCAAGATTCGGATCGCAAGCAGGTGCTGAAGCACTATTTAACGAAGCTGACACAGACTTCTCAAGTAGAGACGCTGCTGGTGGTTCTGGTTCTCCAGACGCACAGGCTGGTACTAACCCTGCTACACTAAACGACAGTCCAAGTGCTGGTGCTTATACTACTGGTTCTGGATTCACTACTGCTCAGGCAGAAACACTAGGTGATGGTACTGATGAGTTTGCTGAAATGGCTTTCTCAATCGACAAAGTAACTGTTACTGCTAAATCTAGAGCACTCAAAGCTGAGTACACTATGGAACTTGCTCAAGACTTAAAAGCAATCCATGGCTTAGACGCAGAAACAGAACTTGCTAACATCTTATCAAGTGAAATTCTTGCTGAAATCAATCGTGAAGTTGTAAGAACTATTTACGGACACGCTAACAAAGGTGCTGAAGTAAATACTACTACTGCTGGTATTTTTGACTTAGATACTGACTCTAACGGTCGTTGGTCAGTTGAAAAATTCAAAGGTCTTCTTTTCCAATTGGAAAGAGATGCTAATGCAATTGGTCAAAAAACAAGAAGAGGTAAAGGGAACATAATTATTTGTTCTGCTGATGTTGCTTCTGCTTTACAAATGGCTGGCGTACTAGATTATGCTCCGGCGTTGAACACAAACTTAAATGTTGACGATACTGGTAATACTTTTGCTGGTACTCTAAACGGAAGATTTAAAGTATATGTTGATCCATATGCAGCAAATATTTCTGCTAGTCAATACTATGTTGTTGGATACAAAGGAACAAGTCCTTACGATTCAGGTCTGTTTTATTGCCCATATGTTCCACTACAAATGGTGAGAGCAGTTGGACAAGACAGCTTCCAACCAAAAATCGGGTTTAAAACTCGTTACGGAATGGTTCAAAATCCATTCGCAACAACTAACGGTGCTGGTGCTCTAGATAACTCTGGTGCAGTAGCTGCTGGTGACCAAAACATTTATTACAGACGAGTAAAAATTACTAACATTATGTAATTTTACTTATTGTAAATTGTTTAAAGAGGGGGCTTCGGCCCCCTTTTTTTTACCTCTATAACTATTATAAATAGTAGTATGACTGAAACAAATATTCAAAATAGACAACCCGGAATAATGGACTATGCAAGTCCTATACAGTTTAGATTTAAATGTACTAAAATGCCTTTGGTAGAATACTTTTGTCAAACGGCAAATATACCTGGTATAAGTTTAGGGTCTGCAATTGTTCCGACTTCAATGTATGATTATCCTGTACCTGGAGATAATATATCATATCAAAGTTTTGATATATCATTTCTAGTAGATGAAAATTTAAACAACTATAAAGAACTACACGACTGGATAAGTGGTTTAGGTTTTCCTAAAAATCACGAACAGTTTGCAAATTTACAAGGATCTGGTTCTGATAGATTTCCCGGAACCACTTCAAGCACTGCTGCAACAGGAACATCTGTACCAAAACCTCTTGATGAGGGTGGTATATATGCGGATGCCACATTGTCAATATTAAATAGTAAAAATATTGTAAAGACTGAAATAAGATTTCAAAACTTATATCCAACTTCTATTGGAAGTTTATCTTATGATGTACAAGCATCCGATGTTGATTACTTGAGAGTTTCAGCAAGTTTTAATTATTTAAATTATGATATAGTACAAGTTTCTACTACTTAGGCCTTGACTTTTCACCGATAAGGTGATATAATATACACTATGACATTAGACGAATTACAAGCACAGGTTAGTAAGGATTTTAAATTAGATGATACTGAACTAGATTCAGAATCAATTAAGATACCTCTACTACATAATAAATATCTTCAACATTTTAACAAGTTTTCTTTACTCTTAAAAAAGGCAGAGTATGATCATAAAATACTTGTAAGAGAAAAATGGGAATATTATACTGGTAAAGCAGACGCTTCGGTATACAAAGAAAAACCATTTGATCTTAAAGTATTAAAAGCAGATGTTCATATCTACATTGACTCAGATGAAGAACTACAAAAGGCAGATCAAAAAGTTGCCTATCTTAATACTGTGGTTAAGTATTTAGAGCAAGTGTTGAGAAGTATTAATAACAGAACTTTCTTAATTAAGAATGCTATTGAATGGAAGAAGTTTACTAGCGGGGCAATATAATGGAACATCAACAAAGATTTCCTACAAACATATTCATAGGTGATGATTTTATCAATTCACTAGAAGGACCAGAATATACAGATAGTCTTATTCAGGGTATGAAAAAACATATCGAAAAACTATGGGCAAAAAGAGATAAAAATAAACCAAACTTTCAAACACATCCTTTTCTATACAACGAAAAGGAATTTCAACCTTTAGCAGATTTAATTCTAAAAAAGAATTTAGAGAATATGAAAACATTAAAATACAATGTTGAACTTGAAAATCTATTCATGTCAGGTATGTGGGCAAATATAATTGCACCTGGCGAAATGCATAGAGCACATACACATTCAAATAATTTATGGAGTGGAGTATATTACTTATATTCTGATCAAAACGCAGGTATTACTTTTCAAGACCCTAGACCTGCGGCCGATGTACTGGTACCAAGAAAATTAGAACACACCACTGAAAATTCTAATCTATTATTATATGCTTCTAAAACAAATAGAGCAATAATATTTCCGTCATGGTTAATGCATTGGGTGAATACAAACACATCAAAAAGTAATCGCATAAGTATATCTTGGAATATACATATCAAAGGACAAATGGGAGAACACCATGACTTACAATCCGCCATCTATTGAAGATTATAAACCAAAGGTTACTGACTTCATAGAATTTTATCCAGAAGTCGTTGATCCTAAATTATGTAATTCAATTATATCACATTATTATAAAAACGCAAAGTGGAATACATCAACATTTTCAAATCATAATAAAAATCTAGGCACATCTAAAGTTGATATGAAAGAATATTGGATTAGACAAAATGATAGTCATGGATATTATAATCATTTAAGAACTGCTTTCGTGAAAACAATTTCAGAATATACTCAAGAACACACTCGAATAAAACCTCAAAAATTTACTGACTTTAGAATCAATCGTTATGCTAAGGGCGGATTTATGAAAAGTCATATAGATAATATTCACCATAGTCACGGACAACAATATGGTTATCCACATCTTACATCTTTAATATTTTTAAATGATGACTATGATGGTGGTGAATTTGAATTATGCGATGGTTTGTTTACTGCACCTAAACAACAAGGATCTGCTGTTGTTTTTCCTTCTAACTTTATGTATCCGCACGAAGTAAAGAAAGTAAAAAACGGAACAAGATACAGCATAATGACTTGGTTACTTTAATCTATGAACACGCTGATTGTAGAAAAAAAAGACGAGGTGTATCTAACGGTTGATTGTGAATCTGACATTCAACGAGAACTTTCAGAATTTTTTACTTTCTATGTACCAGGTTATAAGTTTATGCCTGCATTTCGTAATCGTATGTGGGATGGTAAAATAAGATTATTCTCTCAAAAAACAAAAGAAATATACTTTGGATTATATCCTTACATCAAAGCATTTACCGAAGAACGAGGATATCATATAGTTGCTGGTAAGGATGTTGATATAGATAATAAAGTAGATAAAGATATTGTTACCAAGTTTTCTAATAGTCTAGGTCAATCATTCGAAGCAAGAGATTATCAAATAGACGCCATATATCATAGTCTAAAATTTAATCGTGCATTACTACTAAGTCCTACTGCTTCAGGTAAATCATTTATTATATATTCTCTCATAAGATATTATTCACATCTACTTAAAGATGAAGAAAATAATCGGTGTCTATTAATTGTACCGACAACATCTTTAGTTGAGCAAATGTATTCTGATTTTAAATCTTATGGTTGGAATGTAGAAAAGAATTGTCATAGACTGTATAGTGGATATTCAAATCAAACAACTAAAAAAGTTTTAATATCTACATGGCAGAGTTTATATAAGTTGCCGAAAAAATATTTTGATCAGTTTGGTGCTGTCTTTGGTGACGAAGCACATTTATTTAAATCAAAATCACTTACAGAAATAATGTCAAAACTAACTGGTTGTAAATATCGTATCGGTCTTACAGGTACACTCGATGGTGCCCATACACATAAACTAGTATTAGAAGGTTTGTTTGGTGCTGTCAATAAGGTTACATCAACTAAAAAACTTATGGATAAAAAACAACTATCTGATTTAGTGGTTCGTTGCCTAATATTAAAACACACCGAAGAAAACTCAAGAATGGTAGTCAATGGTAAGTATCAAGATGAGGTTGATTATTTAGTTAGTAGTACCTCAAGAAATAATTTTATTAGAAATCTAGCACTCAAGGCAAAAGGAAATACTTTAGTCTTATTTCAACTAGTAGAAAAACATGGCAAGAATCTATATGATATTATAAAAAGTAAAGCGGATGACGAAAGAAGAATTTTTTATATTCACGGTGGTGTAGAAACAGATGAAAGAGAACAGGCAAGAGCAATCGTAGAGAAAGAAAACAATGCTATTATTATCGCAAGTTATGGCACATTCTCTACTGGTATCAATATTAAAAATTTACATAACATAGTTTTTGCCAGTCCTTCTAAAAGTAGAATTAGAAACTTACAATCTATTGGTCGTGGTTTAAGATTAGGTGATAATAAAGTGAATGCTACTCTATATGATATAGCAGATGATTTAACTTATAAATCAAAAGAAAACTATACACTTAAACACTTTCAAGAAAGAATTAATATATACACCGAAGAAGAATTTGATTACGAAATACATAACATAGATTTAAAAGAATGATAAATAATAGTATGGAAGATATAAAAAACTACCAAATGATCAAGTTGACTGATGGTACTCTTTTAGTAGGAAAGATAATACAAACAGTACAGCTTGGTGATAACAAATATTTAAAAGTTAAGAATCCTTTAGAATTAAAATCTTTATCAAGAGTCACAGGTTTTGGTATTAAAGAAGATTCCACACTTACACCTTGGATACCTTTTACTACTACAAATTCATTTAGAATACCAACAGACAAGATTATGACGGTTGTTGAAGCAACCAAAGACTTATCACATTATTACGAAGTTATATTAAATAAGTTGACAAACGAAACGCCTAAACACGCCCCACTAACAACGGATGAAATTAATAAAATATTAAAGATTGCTGACGAGTTAGATAGACAAGAACGAGGTGAGGAATATAGTGAAGAAGATATTGACCATTTAGTTGATGGTACCAAGACTGTACACTAGGTATAGCTGGTTCTCTCAAAAGACTACATAGTCTATTATATACACTTTCCTAGAACTGTCAAGCAGCAGGCGAAAATAAATTTAAAAATGATATAGGGCCTTGACAATAGCACCTAAATAATGTATAATAAGAGATATTATGGAAACAAAAAGAACATTAAAAGCAAAACAAAAACCTCACTATGTAGATAACAAGAAGTTTCTTGAGGCGATGACCGAATACAAATTAAAGTGTGAAAAGGCAGCCGCTAGAAATAGAAAGAATCCTCCTGTAACTAATTATATAGGCGAGTGTTTTTTAAAGATTGCTAATCACCTTTCATATAGACCTAATTTTATAAACTATACTTACCGAGATGATATGATTTCGGATGGTATAGAGAACTGTTTACAGTATATGAGCAACTTTGATCCAACTAAATCAAAGAACCCATTTGCTTATTTTACACAAATTATATACTATGCTTTTATACGAAGAATACAAAAAGAAAAAAAACAACAAATAGTTAAATCTAGATTAATCGTAAATTCAGGAGTTGAAAGTATGATGGATCAATTGACAGGTGATGATACAAAGTACCATAGTCAGATGTTAGATTTCTTACAAAGAAATACAATAGAAGAAGAACCAAAAGCAAAGAAGAAAACAAAAAAGTAATTTTAGTAGGTAGGTATGAAAATTGCATTATTAAACGACACCCATTTTGGTGCAAGAAACGACAGCATTATATTTGACGATTTCTTTCACAAATTTTATGATGAGATATTTTTTCCTTATTTAAAGGAACACAATGTAAAGACCCTAATACATTTAGGTGATGTAGTTGATCGTAGAAAGTTTATCAATTATAGAATTGCTGACAACTTTAGAACGAAGTTTTTACAAAGACTTTGGAATGAAAAAATAGATACACACATTATTATCGGTAATCACGATATATATTTTCGAAACACAAATAAAGTAAATGCCTTACAGCAGTTATGTACTTCTGCTGACGGGATCAATGAGCCGTGGATATACGAAGAACCTAAAGTTGTAGATTTTGATGGTCTTAAAATATTGATGTTACCATGGATCAATCCAGAAAACGAGAAACAATCTTTTCATATGTTAGATACTGCTGAGGCAGATATCTGTTTAGCACATTTAGATTTAAATGGTTTTGTTATGCATGATACTATTACACAATATCATGGATACGATAAGAGTATTGTTAAAAGATTTGAGAAAACATATAGTGGTCATTTTCACAATAAAAGTGATGATGGTCAAATATACTATCTTGGTTGTCAATATGAAATGAATTGGTCAGATCATAATGTACAAAAAGGTTTTCATATACTAGATACCGAAACTAGAGAAATAGAATTTATACCTAATCCATTTACCATTTATAAAAAATTAATGTATGATGATTCGCAAACGGATTACGATAAGTTTGATATTTCGGAATATAATCAAAAATTCGTAAAATTAATAGTTGTTAATAAAAAAGATAACGAAATGTTTGACAGACTGCTAGAAAAGATGTATAATAGCATAAGTGTACACGAATTAAAAATATTGGAAGATTATTCTGATTTATCACACCATAATGTAAGTGATGATGTTGTTGAAGGATCTGAAGATACGATTACACTAGTTAATAATTATGTAGATCAATTAAGTGTTGATTTAGATAAAGATAAATTAAAAGTTATGATAAAAGAAATGTTTATTGAAGCACAAGATACCGATGCTGTTAGCGGAGAATGAAATATAAAGTAATATATGCAGACCCGCCCTGGTATTTTAAATCATATTCTAAAAAAGGTGAAGGCAGAAATGCTACTCAACACTATCCTTGTATGTCAATTGATGACATTTGCAATATGGATATTGACAGTATTGCTGATAGAGATTGTGTTCTTCTTATGTGGGTTACTGATCCGTGTTTACTGGATGCCTTTAAAGTTTTGGAATCTTGGAACTTCACTTATAAGACGGTAGGATTTACTTGGGTAAAAACAAAACAAAAGTCATTAGGATATTTTACAGGTATGGGTTACTGGACACGATCTAATCCTGAAATGTGTTTACTTGCAACAAGAGGTAAACCAAAAAGATTTGATAAATCAGTTAGACAATTGGTTGTATCAGAAAGACGAGAACATAGCAGAAAACCAGACGAGGTGTATGGTTATATAGAAAAGATGTTAGAAGGACCTTATATAGAATTGTTTGCAAGAACGACTCGTAAAGGTTGGGATAACTTTGGTAATGAGGTAAATAAATTTGATAATATTTAAAACAGTAAGATATAAAAACTTTTTAAGTACAGGACAACAATTCATAGAAATACAATTAAACAGAGCACCTGCTACTTTAGTTGTCGGCGAAAATGGTGCTGGTAAATCTACAATGTTAGACGCATTGTGTTTTGGTTTATTTCAAAGACCGTTTCGTAATATTAAAAAAGATCAGTTAATCAATTCTATCAATGAAAAAGATTGTATTGTTGAAGTTGAATTTACAGTCGGTAAAAAAGACTACAAAATAATCAGATGTATTAAACCTAACAAGTTTGAGATATGGTGTAACGGCGATATGCTAAATCAAGACGCTGCGGTTAGAGATTATCAGAAACATTTAGAACAGCAAATTCTTAAACTAAACTTTAGATCATTTACTCAAGTTGTCATTTTAGGCAACGCTTCGTTTGTACCTTTTATGCAATTGAAGGCAAGATATAGACGCCAAGTTGTAGAAGAAATATTAGACATTGAAATCTTTTCTAAAATGAATTTAATGTTTAGAGAAAAACAAAAAGCACAAGATGAGATTATTAAACAAGCAGACTTTGATTATCAGTTGCTTGATAGTAAAATAGATACACAAAAGAAACACATTGACGAAATCAGTAAAAATAATTTAGAGTCTATTGATACTAAAAAACTAGATATAAAAAAGAGTGAAACCGATATTAAGAATTATCAAAAAGATATTGACGACACTACTGCTGAAAGGGCAAAACTACAAAAACAAATACTAGATGAAGTTGCTGTAAATTCAAGATATAAAAAACTTCATACTATGGAAGCAAAGTTAGAAAATACTTGTAGTAAACATAAAAAAGATTTAAAGTTCTTTGAAACTTATGATGATTGTCCTACTTGTCAACAAGCAATAGATAAAGCATTTAAATCTGAAATGATTGATAAAAAGAAAAGTAAAGTTGATGAGATTGAAAGTGGTATGCAACAATTAGAAAAAGAAATTGTAACCACAGAAACTAGATTAAAAAAGATTAACGATACAATGATATTAATAAGAGAGCAAGAATTATTAATCAATCGTTTTCAAACCTCTATTAATGAGATACAAAAATATATTGCTAAGATTAATAGAGAGATAGAAGAATTATCAGATGAAAAATTTTCATCAGGCATTGCAACAGGTGAGTTGACTCAGCTGCAAGAAAATCTAACACAAGCCGATTTAGATAAAAAGAAATTTAAAGAAGAAAAACTTTATATAGATACTGCTAGGGTTCTTATGCAAGATACTGGTATTAAGACTAAAATCATTAAACAATACCTACCCATAATGAATCAGTATATTAATAAGAACCTAGCGGACATGGACTTTTTTGTTAATTTCACTCTTGATGAGGAGTTTAATGAAACGATTAAGTCCAGACACCGTGATGTATTTAATTATCATTCTTTTAGTGAGGGTGAAAAATTAAGAATAGATTTAGCGATACTCTTTACTTGGCGAGAGATTGCTAAATTAAAGAATTCTACAAATACAAATTTATTAATACTAGATGAAATATTTGATAGTTCTTTAGATAGTGCAGGCACAGATGAATTTATGAAGATATTAAATAGTACAATGGATAAAGAAAATGTATTTGTTATATCACATAAAGGCGATACACTAATAGACAAATTTCCAAGAGTAATGAAATTTGAGAAATATAAAAACTTTACAAGGATGGCAGAATAATGGCAAAAGAATTAAATGCTGAAACCATAGAAGAGGCAGCAAAACATTTAGAAAACTTACAAAGTAAAAATACACCTATTATTGAAAAGAAGAATGGTAAAAGAATACTACCTCTGATACCACCTACTGATCCTAGAGTGTTAATGCAGATTGCACCTTTCTTTGATGATACATTAAAAGAGTTTAATTTTAAAGATAGACAAGACTTATGTAATGTTATGAAAGATACAATGTATAATTATGGTGGTATAGGACTATCTTGTAATCAAGTTGGTTTACCATATCGTATGTTTGTTATGGGTGGTCATCCAGAAATTGAAAAAGGTAAACTTAGATATTGTTTTAATCCAGAAGTTATAGATGTAAGTCCTGAAACAGTAATGATGAAAGAGGGGTGTTTAACATTCCCATTTTTATTCTTATCAATTAAAAGACCTAAATGGGTTCACGCTAAATATACAGATGAGAATGGTGAAGAAGTTGATGAATATTTACATGGTATGCCAGCAAGAATATGGCAACATGAAAACGAACATATGAACGGATATGTATTTACTGACTTGGTAAGTAAATTAAAACTAGACACAGCCAAGAAAGCACAAAAGAAAGCGGTGAAGAAGATAGCACGCCAACAAGCGATGATGCCTTCTAAACCCACAATTATAACATAGGAGGGTGAAATGTACACATTAGAAAGTGAAAGAAATAGAAACATCATATTGACTTCAGATGATAAAGAAGGCATTATAAAAGTTTGTAGAGATTTAAACGAACTTGATAAAACTGCTACAATGGTCAATAATTTTGTGGTCACTAAATCAGGTGATATTATTTATGGATACGATAATGAAACCATGGCAGAAGGGAATTGAATTAGACACTCTTTTAGAGTGGACAAATAAATTCGAAGAATATAACAAGTACTGTTTTAGTCCATTTGCGAAAGCAAAGAAGAATGGAATGGCAACTTCTTTAGACGAGAATAAACTTTTTCAAACAGGTAATGTTGTTTTCGAAATGAGAACAGCAAAGACCTCGTCTGAAATTAAGATGTTTGGTGCAGGACCAGTTATTGCAAAAATAGAAAAAGGTGAAAAAGTTATAACTAAATTATCACTACTTGAAAAAGGTACAAAAGATAATTTAATAAATGTATTAAAGACAATACAAGCACCTGTCTGGTGCCATATCTTTGAAGAAAACAATACACATAAAGAATCGGTATTAAAAGCAGGGTTTCGAAAAGTAGGAACTAAGTATAGTACATTTAGCGATATCGTTGGTGTATATTACAAAGGTGGTAGAAAGTTTATTCCTATTGTTGAAACAGAAAATATTAATATGTGTAAAACTTCACTATCGTTTGATCATAATATTATAGATGAATTAGTTGAAGAATTAATTAATATGAATCTAGAATATACTAATCACAATAGTAATTATAATAAAAAGAAATCTTGGCAGGCATTATCACTAATGGGATTTGAAAAAGATAGTACCTATGTAGATAAGAAAGCAGATTTAAAAGAAGATAGACCTATCGTTAAGACTGATCTATATGATAAGTTAGAAAGTAAGATTGATCATTTTTTAAATCAGTTACCAGGCGAGTTTGATCGAGTTAGATTTATGACTTTGAAACCAGGAGGAGGTGAGTTGGCAAGACATACCGATCAAACAGACCCTACATGGGGAACTACTAATGGAAAGATGTTGAGATTTCATATGCCATTAAAGACAAATGATAAAGTTGTATTTACTTCTTGGAATAATGATGGCAAAGAAAACAAATATAATATGGGTAAAGGAGAATGTTGGTTTCTAGATACTCGTAGACCACATACAGCAATCAATGGCGGAGATGATATTCGTATTCATTTAGTTGCAGATGTGTGGGCAAATGATGAGGTTAGAAATATATTATTAAGATGAGATTGAATACTCCAGTTGAGTTGCATTTATTAAAAGATCGTAATGTTTATGTCAAAAGAGATGATCTTATGGGCGATGGTGATACATTACCACCATGGGGAAAGATGGCAGGTATAGATAGACTATTAGAAAATTTAAATCCTAACTATCCATTAATACATCTTGCAGTTAATGGTTCTTGGTCTGGTTGGGCATTGTCGTATCTATGTAAACAACGAGGTATAAAATTTATCTATGCATATCCACCATCGAAAACATATAGTCAGTTCATATTAGACAAAGCAAAAGAAAATGATTGTGAGTTCTATGAGTTGAAACCTAATATGATGGCAATACTTTATTCTCAAGTTCAATCTTATGCAAGACAAAAAGATATACAAATGTTACCATATGCGTTTGACCATATTGATTATCGTACTATTTTAAAACAAAGAGCAGACGAAGTGTTTAAAGAACATTTAGTGGATCATTTAGTTATATCTGCTGGTTCTGGTGTGACCAGTTCGCCTATCATTCAAGCATTCTCACCTGGTAATGATTTGTTTTCTAACTCACAAAAACAGGCACATAGTATTACAGTATCAAACGTAAAAACAATTTATGAAAAATATAAAAGTCATTCAATGTCATCAAGTTCTATCGAAGTATATAAAACAGAATTTGATTTTGATGATATGATGATTGATTACGAAATACCTTTTCCATGTAATGGTACTTGGGATAG
>Ga0114933_10002142_pt1 | contig 20905 bp, 21 predicted proteins | sample 4SBtaG_FD_89691 | JGI IMG/M metagenome (GOLD analysis project Ga0114933, IMG submission 89691) | Deep subsurface microbial communities from Kolumbo volcano to uncover new lineages of life (NeLLi) - 4SBTROV12_W25 metaG | ecosystem: Environmental > Aquatic > Marine > Volcanic | place: Kolumbo... | reverse complement strand
GCCGCTCGACACGGAGATGAAGATCGAGCGAGACGGCGAGCGCGTGTCGCTCGTTCACGGCGAGACGCTGATCGGAGAGGCCTGGCCCACCGAGCTCCACCTCGACCGGCCCGCGCCCGTGAGCCTCGATGAGGCGACCGAAGCGTCCAAGCGCTACATCGGCTTCGAGCAGCACCCATACCCAACCTGCTTCACCTGTGGGACCGACCGGCAGTCTCCCGACGGGCTCCGCATCTTTCCCGGTTCGGTGACAGGACGGAAGATCGTCGCGGCACCGTGGACCGTGCCGGACGACCTGGTCTCGGGCGACGGCAAGGCTCGAGCCGAGCTCATGTGGGCGGCGCTCGACTGCCCTTCGTGGTTTGGCTTCGGCGCGTTCAACAGTGACCACGGCGCGATCCTGCTCGGCGAGCTCAGCGCCCGTGTGCTCCGCCGCCCCGAAGCGGGGCAAACAGGCATCGCGTACGGATGGGCGATCGAGCGAGACGGCCGGAAGATCCACACCGCCTCGCTCCTCACCGCAGCGGACGGTGAGCCGCTCGCCGAGGCCCGGGCGACGTGGATCGAGCTCCAACCCCGCTAGCGATTCGCGGGCCTCGCCCAAGGAACCGATCCCGGCGTGGTCTACTCGTGCCGATGACCAGGACGCACCGCTTCGCCCTCACCAGCGCCCTCGCCGCGCTGGTCGCTGCCCCGACCGCGCAAGCTCAGAACCAGCCCCCGCCTCAGCGCGTTTCGTTTGTCGTACCGCTCGCGACTTCAGGATCGGCGCCCCGTGTGGCGAGCTTTGATGTCGCCGCCGAGGGCGCTACGTGGGTGCTCCAGGGCTGCGTCTCGCGCCGCGCCGGCTCCTGCAGGCGTACCGTCCGACACGTTCTCGACGCCGGCGAGGTCGCTCGCTACGTCTCGCTCTGGCAGGCCAACCAGGGCCCGCGCAGCTGCAGCATGGCCGCGCTCGGTCGCATGGAGGCGCTGCTCATCGTGCGCACGCCGGGTGGCGGCAAGGAGACGATCAACGTGTCCACCAGTCCGAGCCTTCGGAGCGCACACGCCCAACGCATCGGGACGACGCCTCGAAGCGACTGCGATAGCCTCGCGCGGCTCGGCTACTGGCTGGCGGCCTTGCTGGAGAGCCCCTGACTGGACGCTCGGACCGGACGCTCGGACGGGACGCTCGGACGGGACGCTCGGCTCAGGGCGTTGCCCTCGGCGCTCTTACGAAGCGGACCATCAAGAGCAATCCAACCACGACGTAGACGCCGTTGAAGAGCACAAACGCCGGCAAGTTCAGCGGAGGTGTGGAGCTGGTGATGTCAGCGGTCATGTGAATCGAGGTGGTGGCGACGAGGAGGCCTGAGAACGGCAGAGCGAGCTTCCACGTCCAGTTGGCGTCCCGATAGATGCCCCACGCCAAGACGAGATAGATGGGCCCGTAGAGCACCGCTGCGACGGTGATGATCATCCGGATGTGGAAGGGCATCTGGAGGTGATAGGGGTCGATCCGGGTCGCGTAGTAGGCGACGCCATCGGGCTCGAAGCCGAGCGTGGTCGGCACATCGAACGTAAGCCAGCCGAGCACGAAGGACCCCAGACAGGCGAGCAGCAGGGCGTCGAAGGGGCGTTGTCGGAGCGATTGCACAGCGGCCTCGAGTGAGGGGAGCGGGTGGAACGAGAGCCTACACGAGGCCCGCCCGTTCAGGCGCCGAGCACGACGTGTCGAACGATCGTCACTAGCAAAACGAACTGCGCTACGTTGGTGAGCAGGAACGACGCCGATCGCGGCCGTTGCAGGTTGCCATAGTAGAAGAGCATGTGCGCCACGCGCGCCACGAGGAAGAGCACGGCGCCGACCGTCACGGCGGTCGCCGGGGCCTGAAACGCGATCGCCAGGAGCATCAGCAAGGCGAAGTTGCCGAGCACCTCGATGGTGTTCGCCCGCGCCCGGTCCACCCGGAAGAGCCACCGCTCGTGACCACCGGAGATCGCCACGCCACCTGGCTGTCCGGAGCGAAGCCTGGAGAGAAACCCCACCAGACTCTGGATCATGAACAAGAGGGCCATTCCGGTGCTGGCCATCAGAGCGAGGCGGTACGGTTCGAGCGCTTCGGGCATCCTGTAGGTCTCCAAACCTTCACTGGCTTCAGTTTTTGAAGCTGCTATGGTTTACGTAGTTTCACTCTGCCGGAGAGTCAAATGGCGCGCACCTACGATCAAGCCTGCCCGATCGCGAAGAGCCTCGATCTCTTGGGTGAGCGCTGGACCCTGCTCATCGTTCGAGAGCTGCTCAAAGGTCCCCGACGCTTTGCCGAGCTGGCATCGCTGCTCCCGGGCATTCCCCCGGCGACGCTCTCTGCGCGCTTGAAGCGACTCGAGCAGGCGGGCGTGCTCGATCGCCGCGTGATGGACGAGCGTCCCCCTCGAGCCGAGTACTCCGTCACCGCAGCCGGAGAGGCGCTCTGGGTGCCTCTTCGCGCCCTCGGGATCTGGGGCACCCAACATCTCGATACGCCCTACGACCGAGTCCACCAAACATGCCTCGGTCAGGTGAGCTTCGAGCTTCACTGCACGAGCTGTGGAGGAGAGGTCGCCGACAGCGACTGCACGCTGCACAGGAAGCCAACGACGAGGGATTGAGCGACACAGTCGGGCCGGGTGAGCGGGCCGGGAGACGCCACCAAAGACTCATCGAGGACAGCTCAGCGCCGCCGACGGCGCACGGGAGCCCGCTCAGTGCAGGCCGCGGGCTACGAGGCCCAGGAGCGCGCCCGCCGCTCGTTTCGTGCCCCGCGAAACGCGAAGGTGGCGAGCTGAGAATTCCCGCGGGTTCATCTTCCCGTCGGTGAGCTCCATCAGCGCCTCGTAGTCGATGGCGAAGGAGAGCGGCGCCTCCGGATGGGCTGCATAGCGAACCTGCACCTGAGCCCCCTCGACGTCGATCGCGAACGGCTCACCGTCCACGAACATTTCAACGTGCCAAGACGCATCGCTACCCGCGCGTCGGAGCGCTTCCTTCACGGTGACGACCATCAGCCGCAGGTGGCCTGGCTTCCGACGCTCTTCGGGCATGGGTCCCGCGAAACGAGCGAGTTCAAAGAGCACCGGCGCCGTGCGCTCGCCCTCCTCGGTCAGCTCGTAGACCACTACGCCATGCTCTGCGGAGCGCCGCCGGATCAAACCGTCCGCCTGCATCTTCTCGAGTCGCGTCGTGAGCAAGTTGGTGGCGAGGCCTGGGAGGCCGGCCGCGATCTCGCCGAAGCGAGCGGGCCCGGCGTGCAGGTCTCTGAGCAGGAGGAGGGTCCACCGGTCCCCGATCCGGTCGAGCGCCCGCGCGATCGGACAAAGCAGTCGGTAGCTCCGCGTCTTGGCCATGCACCTCAACCTGAGCCCGCGGGACGCCTTTTTCAACACCAACCATTGACTTTAAACTTTAAAGTGTAAGTCTGGGTGCACAGAAGGAGTTGCTGAATGACCACCAAGCCTCGCGTCCTCGTAACGACCCCCCACGGCCGAACCGGCTCCGCCGCCGTCACCGAGCTCCTGCGCCTCGGCTTTCCCGTCCGCGGGATCGTCCGCAAAGACGACCAACGCGCCGCGCGACTGCGCGAGCGGGGCGTAGAGGTCGTCGTCGGCAGCCTCTACGATTGGCGCGATCTTCAGCGCGCGCTCGAAGGCGTGCAGCGCGCCTATCACTGCGCACCGGCCAACAGCCAGACGCTGCACGGCTCGATGCTCTTCGCGATGGCCGCGGAGGAGGCGAAGCTCGAGGTCATCGCGCTCCTGAGCGGATGGAACCCGCACCCGAGCCACCCCTCCATCCACACGCGTGAGCACTGGATGGTCAACAACCTCTACCGGCGCATGCCCGTCGACGTCATCCACATCAACCCTGGCTTGTTCGCCTTCGCCTACCTCCTCGGCCTCCCGATGGTCGCCCACTTCGGCGTCTTGGCCGGTCCGTGGGGAGAGGGGCTCAACGCGCCCCCGTCCAACGAGGACATTGGCGCCGTGGCCGCCGGCGCACTCGCGAACCCCGGCCGATACATCGGTCGCTGCCTGCGTCCGACGGGGCCGGAGTTGATCTCGCCCACCGACATCGCGGCGACGCTCGGCAAGGTCCTGGGCCGGAAGGTCACCTACCGTGATTCGCCGGTCTCGATGCTCCTCAAGGCGGCGACCGCCCAGGGTTTTGACACGTTCGCCTTTGCTCAGGTTTGCCACTACATGGCCGAAGTCGCCGGCGGCACCTTCGCCGCCGGCGCGCCCACCGACCACGTGCGCGAGGTCACCGGGCGTGAGGCGGAGGACTTCGAGACCATCGCCCGCCGCTACGTGGCCGACCCCTCGAAGATCACGCCCGGGCTCGAGATCGGAACCCTCTGGTCAGCCATCGCGCTCGCAACCCGCGTGATGCTGACCCCGGTCCCCAACCTGGACGCGTGGGAGCGCAGCCAGGGCTACCCGCTCATCGAGGGCGGCATGATCGCGCACGAGAACCCGGACTGGCTCCGGGCGGCCAACGCACAGCAGCTGCTCCTGCAGCCCGATCCGGGCACGCAGCCGAGCGGTCTCGAGCTCGTCGCGGCGGGCTGAGGGCCGGGGCGACGAAGCCCGTCGGACCGGACGGCTCATCTGATGACTTATTTGCAACAAACGCGTTGTAATACGGCTCCATGGTGGGTGTTCTGGCAACGACATAGGGTCTCTCTACACCCGAGGAGAACCCATGAACATCGTCAACAGCATCGAAATCAACGCCCCTCTACGAGCCGCTTGGCAGATCTTGGGAGAGGAGTTCGGCGAGGTCAGCGACTGGCCGGAGCCGGTCGTCGCGTCGTCTCTCGACGGCCCCCTGGATCAGGGCGTCACCCGCATCTGCAACATCAAGGCAACCGGCCCGTTCCCGGCCGGCAAGATCACCGAGACGCTCAGTGAGTTCAATCGCGAGGAGAAGACTCTCACGTACGTCGTCGCCTCGGGTCGGCCGCCCTTTCTCGAGCACCTGCAGAACCGCTGGGTCCTCGAGGCCCGCGGAGATGCGGCCAGCGTCGCCAAGAGCACGATCAGCTACCGCGTGAAGTGGTGGGCGGTGCCCTTCGCCCCGCTGGTGGCCGTCATGCTGAAGCGGGCCACCAAGCCGATCTTCACGCAGTTTCAGGACGCCGTTCAGCTCCGGCATCACTCGCGGCGCCCGGTGCAGCGTCGAGCCCTGACGCACGTCCAGATGGCCTGAGGCTCGGCTCCGTCTCGGGGCCAGCGGCGCTGCCCGCCCGAGACGGGTTGGGGTCGAGTCTACGGCAGGGCGTCGAGGCCAGAGGCCTCCACGAGGGCGAGGATCACCGTGCCGACGCCGAAGGGCACGTCCTCTTCGACGGGGATCGAGGCGTAGTAGTCGAAGCCGCCGACCATGGTCGGGCCGGAGATGCCTGTCACGACCGGTCGTCCCATGTCGTCACGTCGGATCCTGGACCGGATTCCAACGATCGCGGCGTCGACCGCGGCGATCGCGCTCCGGTCCCGGTGCCCGTAACGAACCCCGCGGGCCAACCCCTGGGCGAAGAGCGCCGCCGCGCTGGTCTCGAGGAAGGTCTCTCCGGGTCGGTTCACCACTTGCCACCAGAGCCCTGAGTCCGGGTCTTGCGCGGCGATCACGGCGGCGCTGAGCTGCGCCGTGGCCGCCTCGAGCTCAGGTGCCGAGCTGCCTCTGACGCGATGCACGCGCAAGATCTCGTGCAGCGCAAAGAGCACCCAGCCGTTCGCTCGGGCCCAGTAGACGTTCTCGTCCTGACTCGCGCCAACCCAAGCGTAGGCGTGCACATAGAAGCCGCTCGCCTCTTGCATGGTGTCGGTGAAGATCTGCGCTTGGGCGCTCGCCTCGTCGATCCACTGCGGGTCGTTGGACTGCTCGCCCCAGCGCGCCAAGGGCACGCCGATCATCATGAGGGAGTCGAGCCACTGAGACGGGTTGGTGCGGCCCAAGAAACCGAGGTGTCCGATGCCGCCCGCGTCGGTACGTGGGGCGACGAGGTAGTAGTCGAGCACGGCCTGCACGACCTGCGCGTACTCGGCGCTCGCCTCTCGCCGTTGTAGCGCCATCGCAGCCAGCGCAGGCGGACAGTGGTCGCTCCATTGGAGCGGGTAACCAGCGGTGATGTGTGACTCGAGCCAGGCGGCGGCGTAGTCGGCGAGGGCTGGGTCCTCGGTCACGCGGTAGAGCTCCAGGAGGCCGTGCACCAGCACCGCCTGCGACCAATCCCACGGCAGCGTCGCCGGCGCGTGCTCGGCCATGAACCGATTCGCAAGCTCGGTCGCGAGGGCCACCTCGTCAGAGCCGGGATCTCTGCGACTGCGAAAGCAGGCGTCGTCCGGCGCCTCGCCGGGGGTGCACTGGTCGGGGAACGCCTCGGTCGGCGGCGGCGGCGGTCCAGCATCTCGGAGAGGCGGCCCGGCGTCGAAGCCGGCGTCTGGGAGAGACGCGTCTCCGGGCCCGGCGTCCACGGTCGACTCGGAGTCGCAGCCGTTGAACAAGGCCGACGCCGCGAGCAGCGCGCTCAGCGTCAGGGTGCGTCCGGCGATGCGCGTCATCGCGACACCGCCGCGACCGCCTCGGAGGCGTCTTCGCTCAGGACCGTGACGTCATCGATCGAGACCTCCGTGCCTCGCGAGACGAAGGCCGCGGTCCCGTCGACGGATACGATCGTCACGGCGGCGTCTGTCACCACGCGCTGACCACCCGCGAGCGTGACCTCGGCTCCCGCGCCGTCTTCTCGGAGCCACACCAGGTCCTCGAATCCGTCGCCGGCCACGAGCCATGCGACCGCACCGTCACCGACGTCGACGACGGTGACCGTCAGCGGAGCTTCTCCGCCCATGTCGGCGCCGACCCGGTAGGGGGCGAGCACCGTCAGGAAGTCCGGCGCGATGCCGCTGACGGCAGCGTCGGCGACCCCGTGGTGTTCATTTCGGCCGCCCTCGTACTCGTGCACGTGCGGGGCCTGGTCTGCCTCGAAGGTCGGCTCCACCCAAGACGCCGCCCCCTCGGTCGAGCTGGTGTGCACGTGTACGCCTCCCGACTCCCGCGCGACATGCGCGTCGGCGCCGAGCTCAAACGTGTGACCGAGGTCCATGCCGGTGTTGGCGTGAATCCGGAAGCGATGCTCGCGCGCGGCAGGGTGCGTTGTGCTCAGCCGGTCCGCGACGACGAAGTAGCGGTTTCGCACAAACGCGATGCCCCGGACAAACGTGGTCTCTTCGTAGTCTTGTCTCGCCTCGGCCCACGCGAGCGCCTCCGTGTCGAGCCCGTGCTCGAGGAAAGCGTCGGCGTCTCCCCAGTCGTTGAGAAGGCCCTTCTCGGGCGCGCCCACGCCGTCGATCAGGATGACGTTGTGTGACGACGCGTCAGCGGTCCGTGCGTTGTCGAGACCATTGGGCTTGTAGTAGCCGGTGTCCGTGAGGAGGTAGTCGCCGTACGCGGCCATCGAAAACGAGGTCCCGTCCGAGTGATCGTGCAGCGTGCGGCGCGCCGCGCCGTTCTCGGCGACGAGCATCAGCCAGCGCGCCTCCGGGTCCCAGCCCGAGCGGAAGACGGCGTTGCCCGCCGCCGGCATGAAGCGGTTGCGGTAGGGCGGCTCGGCGGCTGGCTCCGCGTCGTCGAGCATGACCAAGAAGTGCGGGATGAGCATGCTGTCCATGCGCTCTGGCTCCGCCTCGTTGTTCAGCCAATCCCAGAGGAAGTGAGGTGGTGCACCCGACCCGGTCAACAACGCCGGGTGAGACGGTGTGTAGAGGCGCGCGTCGCCGAACGGTGGACGTAGGCCACTGGGCAGGCGAATGGAGATCGACCAGTCGAACGCTGCCTGAAAGTAGGGCCGGGTGAGCATGCCATCGAAGGTGAAGGGCTCTCCGCGCACGCAGCCGTGGTCCAGCCAGGGGTCGACGTCGCGGCGGTTGATGCAGTCTCGTCGGTACTCGTGCTCGTCGAGCCCGACGTTGGAGAGGGCGTGCAAGAACGCGATTGCGGCCTCAGCGCCGAAGCCGAAATAGAAGGGCCCCTCACTGACGCCTCCGTCGGCCTGAACGTAGCGGCCGTTTTCGCCGTAAAGGTAGCTCAGCTCGCTGACCGTGAAATCGAGCCATCGGTCGGCGTTGGGGTGCTCGGGGAACGCCAGCGCCACGTAGCCGATCGCCGAGGCGGTGCGGATCGGGTGGTTGTTCTGGGAGAAGCCCAGCGTGATCGTGCGCGTCGTGACGTCGAGCACGAACTCCTCGTAGAAGGTCTGGGTGATGGTCGTGATCACCTCACCGATCTGCGCCGCCTCCTCGACCGACAGCGTGCCCGTGGCCTGCAGGAGATCCCACGCGTTGGTGTGACACATCAGGGGAGCGGGCATGCGGATGTTGAGGTCCCACGTGTCGTTGGTCTGCACGTCAGGCCGCAGGTCCAGCAAGATCTCTCGCGCGCGCTCGGCGGCTTCCGCGTCGTCCTCGAGCCACGCGAGCATCGCATTGGCCTGAGCGATGCAACCGTTGTGGCCATAGGCGCTGTGGTCCCAGACGTCCGGGTCCGGGGTGCGCAGGTCGGCCGCAGCCCGGGCGCGCAGTTGATCCAGCACATGCGTGAACGGCTCGCGCGTGACGCGTTCGAGGATCAGCGCCCGGTCCGAGTCTCGCACCAGCAGGCTCGGGTGAGCGATCGGCGCGCGCGGTGTTCGGTCGCTCCGTCCCGCGTCGACTGGCGGGGGCGGTCCCGCGTCCCCCGCGGGAGCGTCATTGTCGCACGAAACGAGTGAAACGCTTGCGAGCAGCCCGGCGAGCAAAGCGCCTCTACGACAGCGCGATGTCAACATCTGAGCACTATCGTGCACTTCGGGTTGTTTGACCAGGGACGGTCAGTCCGAGAGGGCCGGTGCCGCGAGGTCGGGCCGGTTGCACTGAAGAATCTGCACCCCATCGTCCCAGAGCGACTCGTAGCCCATCGTCGTCCCGCGGACCTCGGCCGCCACGTCGGCCCCGAACGCCAGCGCAAAGACACGCTGCCCTCCATCGCGCGCCGCAGAGAGCAGCGCTTCTTGCGTGCTAGCGCCAACGTTGACGTATCTAGGCGCGGGTGAAGTGAAGCGCGTGAGCAGAGGGCTCAGCTCCGCGACGGTCTCCGCTCGCACGAAGAAGTTCAGCCCAGGCTCGAGCGCGAGCGCGGCGTCGACCTCGTCGGGCTCGAGATCGACGATCACCGAGTCGAGCGCGTCGGCCTCGACGATGGCCTCGACCAGGAGATCGATGCGGTCGGTCTTGGCGTCGACGATGACGGTGATGCGCCCCCGCGCGAGCTCGAGCGCGTCGACCAAAGTCGGCACGCGATCGCAGGAGAAGTCACCGGAGTACGCGTCGGCTCGCATCGGGAACGCCTGAATCTCAGCGAGCGTCAGCTCGGACACGCGGCCTCTTCCCTCTGTCGTGCGTTGGACCGTCTCGTCGTGGATGAGCACGAGCACATCATCGGAGGTCGGCTGCGCGTCGACCTCCGTGAGGTCGGCGCCGAGCGCGATCGCCGCTCGGATCGCGGAGAGCGTGTCCTCCGGCGCGAGCACCCCGGGTACGCCAGCGCCTCGGTGGGCGCTCACCAGCCGCGCGGTGCAGGCGGCGTCCACCGCACAATTCAACGGCCGGGTGCTCGCGCGATCGGGCGGAGCGCTCGCACGACAATCGAAGGTCGCAGGGTCCAGCGCCGGAGGACCGGCGTCTGGCGCGCTCGCGTCGACGGCTCCGGCGTCCGCCGGTCCCGCGTCTGCCGACGTCGCGCTGTCGCAGCCGAGCGAGCCGGCGATGAGGAGCAAGAGCGCGACTGTTCTCATGTGGCCATCCCGTTCAGATTCGAAAGCCGATCGCGAGTTCGGCGTTGGTGAGCACGTCGAGGATACTCAGACTCGTGATGCCGGCGCCGGGCGCGTTTGCCGACTCCGTGCCGACTAACACGTCGAGGCGGATCCCCCCACGAAGAAAGAGCGAGGCGCCCGGCTGAACCAGCAAGCCGATCGGCACCTGCCCCTGGAACCCTCCGCCGGTCACGCCGACGTCCAGGCCGCCCCCGACCGGCACGTGCCGGGAGGTATAGAAACCGCCGGCGCCGAGACCGGCGTAGAGCGCCATGCCTTGGACGAGCTCCAGGTGGTAGAGCGCCTGCAACGCGCCGCCCACGCCGTAGGTCTCCTGGGCGTTGGCGCCGTCGACGTCGGCCAGAAGGAAGATGCCATTGACCGAGATCCGAATCTGAATCTGGTCGGTGACCATGTATCCGCCGCCGAGTGAGGGGAGCGAGAAGACGGTGTTCTGAGTCCTCGACGGGCCCGACTCCGGCGAGGTCGAGGCGTAGGACCAGCCCCCCGTCGCCGAGATGAAGAAGGTCGCGCGACCTGCCTGCAAGAGCGTGGCGTCTCGGGCTCGGTGCGTACGAAAGTCGGTCCCGGAGACGCGCGTTTGAGCGGCCGCCGGCGCGGCGGCAGCACAGTTCAAGAGGAGAATCATGGCGAATCGAAGCAAGTTCATTTGAGGTTCTCTCCCGGCGCCTCGGTGCTCGAGGCCCGGCGGGAACCTAGCCGGGACCAGCGCATCGCCGCCCGTTACATCCGTTTACATCGGGCTACACGGTCGAGCCGGTTCGCATCGGAGCTGCCCGCGCCGGAGCGACGCAAACGCGCTAGGATGGCGTCGTGCCCGCGGACCACGATCGCTCGAGAGAGCAGGCGCCAGATCGGCGCGCGCGGTGCCCTGCCTGCGGTGCCTCGGGTCGCCGGGTCGGCGAGATCACACTCCGGTCGCTCGTTCGGGAGGCCAGGCGCGACGAACTCGGCTCGCTCTCCGAGTTCGCCTTCTGCGGCGCGATGGGCTGTGAGCTCGCCTACTTCGCGGCCGACGGCCGGACCGTTCGGAAGAGTGACGTAAAGGTACGGATCGGGGTCAAGGAGGCGAGCAGCCCGCGCCCGCTCTGCTACTGCTTCGACTACTCGGCGGAGGACCTCGAGGCCGAGGCCGGGGCTGGCTCGGGCGCGATCGTGCAGGAGATCACCGCGAGATGCCGGGAGGGACTCGACCGCTGCGCGGAGACCAACCCGCGGGGCGCGTGTTGTCTCGGAGACGTGAGGCGGTTCGCCGGGGTGTCAGGCCGGTCCACGCTGGCCGCGGCTTGCTGCGCCGAGCCGAAACCAGGGAACTGATCCGGCGGGCCCTCGGAACGCTACGCCCCGTCGAGGCGATAGAAACGAGCCGCGTTCCCGCGGAAGAGCGCGTCTCGCTCCTGGGGCGTTCGGTCCGCGGTGATGCTGAGGTAGGCGTCGAAGAGCCGGCCATAGGAGAGCCCCACTTTGTCGATGGGAAAGTTGGACGCGAACATGCACCGCTCGACCCCGAATGCCTCGATGGCGAACGTAATCAGCGGGCCCATGGCGTCGCACACCTCGGCGACGCTCGGCTCTTGGTCTGAGCGCTCCCACCCGAAACCGCAGACCGGCATCGCCAGGCCGGAGAGTTTCACGCACACGTTTGTGTGCTCCGCGAGCCGCGCCATCGAGGCCTCCCAGCGAACGCGGATCTCCTTGCGTTCGGATGGCGTGTGGCCGAGGTCACCGAAGGGACCGCCCACGGCTACGGGCGTGCCGAGGTGGGAGAGCATGACGGGCTGGTCGGGGTACGCCTCGGCGAGGGAGCTCAGCGCGTCGAGTTGCAGGTCATAGCAGGTCGCCTCGAGGCTCAGGCCCGCGAGCTCCTCGAGCCCCTTTCGCCAAGCCGGGTTCTGCATTCGCCCTGGGCCGGTGCCGCCGTTCAGCACGGAATCGCTCGGGTGCCACGTCAGCGTCTCGCGGATGCCGCGCACGCGGTCGCTCGCTTCGAGGTGCGCAGCGATGACGGGGCGTACGTCCTCGCCGAGCGCGAGATCCGCTCGAGCCACGATGGCCTCGACCCGGCCCGCCCCCACCGCCGTGAGGTTCGCCAACCAGCGCGTCTCTTCAACCGGGCCGAGGGCTCCTTTGCCCTCCCAGCCCGCCTCGATGTGCACGACGCCGTCGACCTGATGATGCGCGGTGTCGGAGTCGAGGTCCGTCGGCAGGTACGGTCGGGTGACGTACTCGGGGGAAGCAAAGAAGTCCAAGGCGTCCCGCGGAAAGGCGCGTCGCGCGACCCAATCGACGAGGCGCGGGCTCCAACCGAGCGCCCGCACCAACGACGTCACCGCGCGCGGCGTCTCCCGCGGATGCCAGAGGTGCACGTGAGGGTCGATGAAGGTGATCGGCGCCATCCAGCGATCTTCGCCGATGTGCCGGCCAAACGTCGACGCTCAACACACGCAACCGTGGATCACCCGGGCACCGGTCGGGCCTCGACTCAGCGGTGGGTGGGGCCTACGCGCAGTCGTGGGCGGCAGCGCCGACCAACGTCACGCCCCCCTTGAGACGAATCCAGACGCTGCTGTTTCGTTTGTTGTGGTACTGGCAGAAAGGCACGATCCACGGGACACGACCGTCAGAACCCTGCAAGCTAACATGCGCCCCGACCTGCACCACATTGCCGCAGTAGTGGGCACAGCACTTGGTCGGCAGATAGAGGCCGCTCCCGCGCTCCCAGTGACCGAGCCAGGTCTTGGCTCCCGTCGTGCAGACGCACTTTCTCCCAGCGGTGCCGGTCAGGTTTCGTACGTAATCAGCCATCTGAATCTCCTGGTGTCGTAGAACGCAACCCAACCGGACGGCGAGTATAGGGGCCAGTGAGCGCGTTCGCACTTTCGTCCGGGTTCCAGACGGCTGACGCCGCGAGCTATTCGACCGGATTCAAGCCCCGACGTTTACGACCTTCGTTGTAGAGCCTGCTGTGCACGTCGCCGGGGTTCTCGACGCCTCTGAGGCTTTCATAGATCTTCTCGGCGGACTCTGACACTCGAAACCCCGCCTCGGTGAGCGAGGAGCGAACCCGTGCGAACTCCTCATCGTCGCCGGTCTCGTCGTAAACCGTGATGACCACGAGGTCTCCGACACTGCGCGCGGTGAGCTGGTACTGACCTTCGGAGTCGAGGTGGACGATGGGAGCATCGCTCACAGGTCCTCCTGCGGTGCCGCACCAGAGCCCGAACCACCCGCCGTCACCGTCGCGTCCGAACCACGCGATGTACTCATCCATGGCGTTCATGGCGTCGACGTTGGACATGACATCTGGGTTCGCACGGTCGTCTGCGCTCAGGTAGCTCATGTCGGAAGGCTCCGGAGAGTTGGGGTCGTCGATGTACTCAATCTCAACGAACTCGTGGATGAGGTCGAGGTTTCCTCGAAGGTGTTCGAGATCGCTGCGCATGTCTGCTCCTCCTCTTCGGTCTCTGCCCTAGACGAACCCCTCTGCCGGCGCCGCACCACGGCGGACCCCAGTGTAGCTCGGCGCCGAAGACAGCGGTCGCTCGAGAGCGGCGGGTCTCGCCTGCGAGGTTCGTTGCTGGCAGAGCTCAGCCCGCGTAGACTCCGCCGCGCACTTGCGGGCTCGTCGAGAACGATACGCCAAGAGCCTTTGGATGGCGCGCTGACTGGGGTCTAGCGCGACTCAGAACCAGCGCCGATCGGCCTCACGATGAGCGGCAAGCGTAGAGCAAAGAACCGGTCCCGTGACACGATCGAACATCGAGGAACCACACCATGGCAGGACTTCTATTCGCTCCCACGACGAGCACGTTCAAGATGCCCCGGAGTGCGCGAGCGCTCCTCCTCAAAACCGACTTGCGTTTCCAGCCCAGCGCAACGCAAGAAGAGCTCGGGGCACTCTCGGATGAGTTGAAGGGTCACGTCGTCCACAGCCTCACCATCGAGAAGAAGGCCAAAAAGCTCGACGGATTGCCGGAGTTTCCGGCGGCTATTCAGAAGAGCGTCAAGAGGGTGAGCATCGATGCTCCGGCATTCACCGACTGGCACTCTCTTTCGCAGTTCGAGTCTCTGGAAGAGCTGTCGGTGCTCTACTCGTGCAAGACCCTGCCAGAGGACTTCTCGTTTCTTCGCAACGTTGGGACCCTCAGGGTGATCAACTCCAAGGCGACGAAACTGACGAAGTTGCCCGACGTGTCCACCTTGGAGCTCGTCGACATGAAGATCCCGGAGCTACCGGCGCTCCCCGCTAGCTTGACGAAGCTGAAACTCGGTGGCCTCAAGAAGGTCAAGCAACTGCCTGACGTGTTTGGCGACCTCCCGCAGCTCACGGAGATTCGACTCGAGCACATGACGCTGCGAGGCCTCCCTCCCTCGCTCATCCAACACACGGGCCTGGAGACTTTGCATCTCGAGTACACCAACCTGAGCAAGTTGGCCCCCAAAGACGCCATCGACCTCCCGAAGTTGCGCACGCTCCGACTCGAAGGCCGGTTTCGGAAATGGCCCAAGAAGGTCTCACTCCCCGCTCTGGACGACCTCAACCTTCTCTGTTGGGTGACGGTGCTGCCGGAGCTCCCGGATACGATCACCAAGTTTCGGGTGGTCGCGCCGCTGCAAGAGGTGACGCCGAGGTTCGCGGCACTCGCCAATGCGACCATCACCTGCTTCGCCGAGATCAAGAAGGACCTCGATCCGGCGGTCCTGGAAGCCTGGGGCAAGCGGTTGGGAACCGTCGAAGCCGAGCCCTACGTCGGCTGACGCCGATCCGTGGCCGTGCCGGCCCTCTCCGCGGCCTTGCGGATAGGCCAGTGCTGCAGGGGCCCCAGTGACCCGAGCTGACGGGTCGGTCGGCGGGGGGGAACTTCTCGAGCACAAGCCGTTCCCGTCCCGTATTGGGACGCGAACCGCCGCCGAGGTGTCGCTCTGGAACAGTTCGTCTCGCACGGACCCGCGATACCCGCTCCTGCTCCGGGCACGCGCCTTGCGATGGGTAGCGCGTGCTCTTCAATACCGTCCTCTTCTGGCTCTTCTTCGTCGTCGTGTGGCTGCTGCACCGGCTCACCCCGAAGGCATGGCGGTGGGGCGTGCTGCTGATCGCCAGCTACACGTTCTACGGGGTCTGGAGCCCGCCCTACCTTCTCCTCCTCGCCGTCTCGACCACAGTCGACTGGTGGGCGGCGAGTCGCATGGCCGCTGCGGACCGAAGGGGTGCCCGGCGCGCCTGGCTCGGCGTGAGCATCACGAGCAACCTCGGCATGCTCGGCGTCTTCAAGTACTGGGACTTCTTCAACCAAAGCGCCGTCGATCTGTTCGCGTTCGGCGGATTCGTCTGGGATGCGCCCGAGCTCGGGCTGCTCTTGCCCGTCGGCATCTCGTTCTACACGTTCCAAACACTCTCCTACTCGGTGGACGTGTACCGAGGAAAGCTCGAGCCGGAGCCGAACCTCCTCCGGTTTGCGCTCTACGTCTCGTTCTTCCCGCAGCTCGTTGCGGGTCCGATCGAGCGCGCCGGGCACCTCATGCCGCAGCTGCGGAGCGGCGGCAGCGCAGACACAGCCGCGATGGCATCGGGCGCTCAGCGCGCCTTGTGGGGACTGTTCAAGAAGGTCGTCATCGCCGATCGGCTCGCGCTCTACGTGGACGCCGTCTACACGGATCCGGCGACGCATTCGGCACCCACGCTCCTGCTCGCGACGTACGCGTTTGCGTTTCAGATCTACGCTGACTTCTCGGGCTATTCGGACATCGCGATCGGCTGCGCACGCATGCTCGGCTATGACCTGCGGGAGAACTTCCGGCGCCCGTATCTCGCGACCTCGATTCGCGACTTCTGGCGGCGCTGGCACATCTCCCTGTCGAACTGGTTGCGCGATTATGTCTACATCCCGCTGGGAGGCAGTCGCCACGGTGAGCGCCGGACCATCGCGGCGCTCGTGATCACCATGTTGCTCGGTGGCCTGTGGCATGGCGCGAGCTGGACGTTTGTCATCTGGGGCGGCCTGCAAGGCCTGATGCTGGTCGGGTCTCGCGCCACGCTCGCGCGGCGGGATCGGTGGTGGGCGAAGTGGGGGGACTCGACGCGTGTGCGCGACGTCTTCCGAGTCATCGTCACCTTCCACCTCGTCTGCCTCAGTTGGGTCTTCTTCCGGGCGGAGAGCCTCGCCGATGCGGTCGGTGTGTTGGAAGGGATCGCTTCGAGACCGGGCAACCTGTTCATCGACCCACACACGCTCAGTCACGCCTCTTTGGGGCTGCTCGTACTGGTCGCCGTGGAGGGCGCGCAGGCCCTCAGAGCGAGCTCCGACCGACCGGTACATGTGCCAGCCGCACTCCGCCTCATCGGCGCCTACGCGCTCTGTCTCCTCGTCGTTCTCGCGGGCGTCGCGGGCGGCTCACAGTTCATCTACTTCCAGTTCTGAGGTCCTCCATGAAACGTCGTTCCGCCCAGCTGGCTGTCGTCTCCATTTTCGTTCTCGTCACGGGTGATTGGCTCGTCGGGGCCGGTCTTTCGCGGCTCTCCGAGGACATCCTCACCGGCGAACGCAGCGGTGGTCAGGCCCGCCTCGCGATCGAACGGCGCCACGCTCAGATCATCGCCTTCGGCAGCTCGCGAACACGGCGTCACATCGCGCCGGTCGTCCTGGAACGGCGCCTTTCGCGGTCCGCACACAACGCAGGCTGTGACGGGCAAGGCATCGCCTACGCGCGAGCGGTGCAGTCACTCGTGCACCGTCGCGGCGGCCGCCCCGAACTCGTTCTCCTCGACCTCAACCCCGCCGACCTGTGGATCGACTCACGCGCGCGCACCCATGTGCTCGCACCGTGGTTCGGCGCCACGCCGGCCGTTGACGACGCCCTCGGCGCGAGCGACCCGCTGGTGGCCGCCACCCTGGCGAGTCGCGCCTACCGCTTCAACTCATCGGCGCTTCCCATCATCCGCCGCTCATGGGTCTCTGAACCTCCGTCGGACGGATTCGCTCCCCTCCCTCGCGCCCTGGTGACGACGAGTGCGGAGGTGACAGAGGCGAGTCTCCCGTTCGAGTCAGAGGCCTTCGGGCTCTACGAAGCGTTTGTCCTGGATGCACAGCACCACGGCTCCGTCGTCGTATTCTTCATCAGCCCGGTCGCAGGCCCCATGAACGCGCGAGAACGCGCGGGGCTCGCGCGCCTCGAGGCGCTCTCGGCAAGGCTCGATGTCACGGTCGTCGACTTCAGCTCGCGTGTTCATCCGGCCTTCAGCGAAGCAGCCTCGTTCCACGACCGGGTGCATCTAGCGGAGAACGGCGCGCTTCGACTCACGGAGCTCCTCGCCGAAACGCTGACCGACATCCTGCCACCCGCCCATGCCGGCCTCCGTGGCGCCGAGCCCGAGCGCCCGTCGTCGTGACGGGTCCATTGGCGTCGGTCACGGCTCGCGCGCTCTCGAACGTGGCGCTCCTCAGAAGTCTGAACACGCCTGCTCCGACCGGCAGACGCTTCGAGGGCGCCTTTGCCGGGTTCGGTTCGGCGTGGGGCGACATCTCGCTCGCTCGGAGTCGCGGGAGCGTGGCGTGAAGTTCCTCGCGCTCGCACTCGCAATGCTTGCGGTCCCGCTCGCAGGGATGTGGTGCCGCGAGCGCCCCTCCGTCCGATACCTCCTCTTGGCAATCCTCGGTTTCTTGCCCTTCACCGGCGAGGCCGTCGCGATGAACCTGATCGTCGACGAGCACTACCACGGCGACTCCATCGGCTTGGAGGTCACCCTTTTTGACCTCGTGGCAGGCGTGCTCCTGGTCGCGCAGTTCGGGAGCAGAAGCAAGAGTCCCTACGCGCTCGCCCGTTGGAGCTACGTCGGATGGGCGATGCTCTCGCTGCTCGGCGCGGCACTCCCCATGTACGGCCTCTTCAGCGTCTGGAAGCTGCTCCGCATGTTCCTCGCGCTCCGCGTGGTCTCGACCGAGGTGCGAAGGCCGCGAGCCGGCCCCGCGCTGCTCCGCGGATTCATGCTCGGCGTCGTGTATGTCACCCTCACGGCTCTCGACCAAAGGTACTTACAAGGCATCTTGCGGTGCCGAGGGGCGTTGCCGCACAGCAATACGCTCGGCATGGCGGTCAATCTCATGGCCCCCATCGCGCTGGCCCTGCTGCTCGTCCGTCAAGGGGGTGTGTTGGCTGCGCTCGCCGTTGCGTGCGCAGCGGTCTGCGACATCCTCAGTCAGTCTCGCGTTTGCCTCCTCATGTTTGCGCTTGCGGGAGTGGTCGTGTTCTGCGGCTCTCTCGCGCGTCAGTTCCAGGGCCGGAAGCTGGCGGTCCTGCTGAGCTTCGTCGCCGCCGGTACGGTCGCCGGCCTCTACTCCGCGGATGCGATCATCGAACGCGTCGAGCGTGCCCCCAAAGAGTCAGCTGAGGCCCGCGTACACTTCAACGAGGCAGCGAAGCTCATGGTGGGCGACCACCCGGTGTTTGGGATCGGGATCAATCAATACAGCCACGTGCTCGCCACCGATGGCTACGCCGATGCGGTCGGCGTGCTCGAGGTCGACCGGCACGGCGTCGCTCATCAGATTTACTGGCTGACCATTGCCGAGCTCGGCATCCCCGGTCTATTGATTTTCCTCTGGGTGCTGGGCGGTCCCCTGTGGCGAGCGGCCCGGAGCGCATGGACGATCCGCGATGTGCGGGGAGACATCCTCCTGGGTATCGCAGCCGGCCTCGGCGTGAGCTACCTGCAAGGGCTGACGGAGTGGGTCTTCCGGCAGACTGAAGTCGGCTACCTCTTCTTCTCGCTCGCGGGGCTCGCGGCCTCTCTCTCCGTGCGGCGTCGATAGCCCGGGTAGGCGTTCGCACGCGGTGGCCCCGCTGAGCGACACCGATGTGCAAACCTCACCAGAAGTGGGTCGAATCGAGGGCCGAGGGGAGCGCTGCAGGATCCACCGCAGAATGTGGTGAGCGTTCGAGCGGTTTGCTGAGCGCACCCGCTGCAACACTGCTAGGCCTCGCTATGATTCGCACACTCTGCTTGTCGCTTCTGCTGGTCGCGTGCGGCGACGATGGCACGGGAACCCCCGACTCGGCGGTACCGGACGCGGCGGTGCCTGACGCCGCCACCGACTCGGGGGCGGACGCTGGCGTCGACGCAGGCGACGTCGCGCCTCCGGACGCCGGCGTGGACTCGGGGCCAGGCTGCGTCGGCCCGTCAGACGGTGAGCTCTGCGCTGCGGTCAGCGCGACGTGCGGGACCATCACCGCGACCGACCGCTGCGGTGAAGAGCGCACCTCTTCCTGCGGCTCCTGCGTGGCCACCGACACTTGCGGGGTCGTCACGGCCAACCAGTGCGACAACCCCGATTGGGCCTTGAGTACGGTCGACGACGACGGGGACGCGGGCCAGCAAGTCTCGCTGGCCATTGACTCGGATGATCGATTGCACGTGGCGTATCGGCGCGACCGCCAGCTCCGCTACGCTCTCTTCGACGCCGGCACGTGGTCGACAACGATCGTTGACGACCCGCTGCTCGGCGGCGACACCGCCATTGGGGTCGACGGCGCCGGGCTCGTGCACATCGTGACCCCCCTCGGCTCGACGAGTCCGGCACGCGCCGTGGACGTCTGGACACTCGAGGCGGGTGGTTGGGTCCAAGCGTTTCTCGGCGGCCTCTCGGTCACCCGGGTCGGAGTCGCGTTCGACGGAACCGCCGCGCAGATCTGCGCCTACCACCCGCGCTCGGGCGGCTTCGGTGGCATCCTGACCCACTACGCCGAGGGCGCCGCGGGGTTCGACTCCAGCACCATCGACGGAACGCTCAGCTCATCCGAAAGCCGAGAAGGCGACTACTGTTCGATCGGTTTCGACGGCACCGATCTGCATGTCGCCTACCACGGTGGGCGTTTCAATCGACTCGAGTACGCCACGGAATCCGGCGGCACGTGGACTCCAGAGGTCGTGGACGCCCCGGCCGGCGACACCGCTGGCACCTACGTCTCGATGGCGCTCGACGGTACGGGCCGCGCGGTCATCGCCTATCGCGCCCTCTCGATCGGCGACGCAGAGATCCGGGTCGCCCGCCAGAGCGCGGCGGGATGGGACATCCACACGGTCGGCCCGGCCGGCGTCATCGCGAACCACGCGTCGATCGCCGTCGATGGGGATGGCCTGGCCCACCTCTCGTACTTCGACTCCGGCGAGCCCGGCACGCTTCGCTACGCCGAGGAGACGAGCGTGGGCACGTTCGACATCACCGACGTCGCGGTCGTGGGCACGGGCAGTGGGGGTCACAACGCGATCGGACTCGACTCCACCGGCACCGTGCACATCGTCTACTACGACGTCGACGCGAGCTCACTCGTGCACGCAACGCCACGCTAGTTCGTTTCCGGCCGCGGGACGCTCCGCTGGATCGGCGAGGACTAGCAACGACACATGACGGGCACGCTCGAGCTCCCCGAGTGCACTCAGGCTCGCTTCTCCTGTCTCATGGGACGGTCGTATCGACGGGCTCTGCGTGAACGATCTCAGGGATGTCGGACACCAAGCGTGTGAGGCCTCGAGCGGGAACGATAGCGGGGTACGCTGTCGCCTTGCCGCCCTCGCGGTAACCCCCGAGCGGCGCTCCCTCAGCAGGGCTACGGATCTCGACACGGCCAAAGACGACGACCTCTTCGCCGACCTCGATGCTGCTGATCACGCCCGATTGAACGTCCCGATCAAATCGCGCGCTGACTTCGTCCTTGGTCGGCCCGCCCCGACCTGGTACCTGAAGGTCTTCCGTGCGCAGGACCCGCATGAGCGGCCCACGGGTGACGAGCGCTCGTCCGGTATCGTCGACCACCCAGAAGGCCAGCCCCTTCGACTCCAGTGAAGCGTCACCATAGGCGCCTTTCACATCGTCGAACGCGTAGCCGCGGATCTCATACTGCGGATTTCAGGCCACTTGATCACCCGTTTCACGGTCACTTGATCAGCGGTCACGCATGACTTGATCGGAGCGCAGCGACGTTGGGCGTCTGTGTTCGTTCAGTCTGCCTTGTTCTCCGTC
>Ga0114933_10002140_pt1 | contig 20907 bp, 13 predicted proteins | sample 4SBtaG_FD_89691 | JGI IMG/M metagenome (GOLD analysis project Ga0114933, IMG submission 89691) | Deep subsurface microbial communities from Kolumbo volcano to uncover new lineages of life (NeLLi) - 4SBTROV12_W25 metaG | ecosystem: Environmental > Aquatic > Marine > Volcanic | place: Kolumbo... | reverse complement strand
CTCATAATTATTGGGATCCAGGGTCCACTCTAATGAGGTCAGATAACCTTTAATAAAACTATCTATTTTCTCAGCATTGTTTGCCGCCCAGGCACGGTTTGCTGCAAAAATACCGCCCTGATAATTTGGCATTGTATTAAGGCTGCTTTGCAAAACACGGAACCCGTTCGCAATGGCAATACTTGTAAAAGGCTCTATAGTCAGAGTTCCTACATGTTCTCCGGAGCGAACTGACTCCCAACGCTTCGGCGTGGCTCCAACAGGAACCAGATTACAATCATCAATTGATAGTCCTGCTCTCTCCATCATGTCGTAGAGCACAAAAGCAAACCCTGTTGCAAGGGCATCCAATGCAATAGAACAGCCTTTCAGATCCTCATAGGTGCCTATATCAGGCGAAACCACAAAAGAAAGCTCAATACGGGTTGCGCCCATAAAGGCAACTAGATCGGGTGGTTCATCAAATGCAATGGGACCCTGCCCTTCACGATAGGCAACTACATTATCAAAAGCGGTACCAGCAATATGGAAATTGCCCTTCACTAGGTTTTCTATTTGATAAATTGAACTGGGAGTTGTCTCTAATTGAATATCCAGCCCCACAGCTTCAAATAATCCAAACTTAAGTCCAACAAAAATTGGTAAATTTGGTGCACCAGGAAAACAAATTAGATTGAGTTTTTTTTGAGGGCTCATGAATTCTCTCTATTAAGTTTCTGAGCTTCACGAATTGCAGTCCATACTCTAAAAGGAGTAGCCGGCATCTCAATATCTTGAACACCGTAAACCCTAAGCGCATTCACAATGGCATTAATGACCACTGCAAGAGCCGATGTTGTTGGCCCTTCGCCTCCAGATTTAATGCCTAATGGATTCGTTGGCGAAAATACCTCATTGAAAGCCGTTGAAAACATTGGCAAATCATGGGCTCTAGGCAAAGTATAGTCCATCAATGATCCAGTGATAGGCTGACCAGAGTCAGAATCAATAACGCATTGTTCAAAAAGCGCCTGGCCAAGGCCAGTTGCTATAGAACCATGTGTCTGCCCATCAACAATTAAAGGATTAATTACACGACCTACATCATCAACGGCAACATAACGCTCTACGGTAACCACGCCGGTATCTGGATCTACCTCAACCTCACAGGCAGCACATCCATTTGGAAATACCGCAACGTCCATTTCATTTTCTCGCGTAACCGTAAGGCCATTTGCAAGATCATCTGGTAAATCAAGTGATCTGGATGCTTTGGCAATCTCAAACCAACCGATAGTTTTAGCGAGCCGAGGAACGATAAAAGAGCCATTCAACATCTCTACTTCTTCACTATCAACCTCTAAAATAATAGCTGCAATTCTCCTGGCCTTATCCACTAAATCCTGACAACCAAGATAAATGACCGTCCCAGCCTGCCTCATAGATCGGCCTGAGTGCGATCCACCACCAGATTTCACGACATCAGTATCTCCAATAATAATTTTCACAAGATCGACATCAATCCCCATAAAATCAGCAGCGACCTGAGCAAAGCTAGTTTCTTGACCCTGACCTGTCGGCTGAGTACCAATAACAATTTCAACAATGCCCTCTGGCCTGACCGTAATATCAGTGCGTTCTCCTGGAGCACCAATTGAGGACTCGACATAGTTTGCAAACCCTCTACCTAACAACTTTCCACGAGAACACGCTTTCATTTCTCGATCTGAAAAATTTGACCAATCAATGAGCTCAAGCGCGATGTCCATGCTCTTTTTATAGTCGCCACTGTCATAAGTAATTCCTAGCGGATTGGTATATGGCATAGCGCTGGATCGTATAAGGTTTTTTCGTCGAAGTTCAATCGGATCAAAACCATACTCATACGCGGCAGTGTCAATTAATCGCTCAAGAGAATGGCATACCTCGGGGCGACCCGAACTCCTGTAAGCTTGGGTAGGAACAGTATTAGTAAAGACAGCCCTTGCCTGTGCAGTTGCTGTGGGTATGGCATAACCCCCTGTTACAAGCGCGATGCCTTTACCAAGCGGGGAAAGCGATACTATCCATGCCCCAACATTACTTAGGTTAGATGCCCTATAACCCAAGAACTGACCATCCTCACTCAAAGCCAGTTCAACACTAGTCTTGAGGTCGCGTCCCTGGTAGTCACTCAAAAATGATTCGGCCCGCGTAGCTGTATATTTTACCGCTCGACACAGTTTTTTTGCTGCCCAAAGAGTCAAAACAAACTCTGAATACACACGGTTTTTAGTGCCGAAGTTGCCGCCTACATCAAAACATAGGATCCTGAGGTTTTCTGGGTTTTCTCCTAGTGTTGCTGCAATCTGATGCTTGTGCCGAACTGCTCCGTTACTACCTGCATACAACGTATAACGCCCACTTTCAGGATTAAAATCAGCTAGTGCGGCTCGAGGTTCCAAAGGAACACCTGTAACCCTTCCAATATTGAACTGCATTCGAACAATATGGTCTGCCTTATCAAAGGCAGCATCAGTAGTCTTTTCATCACCAAAAGTTGTATCAACACAAATATTATCAGGAACATTATCCCAAACACTTGGCGCATCTTTACTTGTAGCATCCTGGCTATCAGCAACCCACGGAATTGGTTCGTAATCTACGAAAACAGCTTCCGCGGCATCAGTTGCTTGCATTCGAGTTTCAGCAATCACCATTGCTATAGGCTCACCTACATAACGTACTTTATCAACGGACAAAAGCTCGTGAGGACCTTCAAAAATTTTGCCGCCATCTGGCGCTGTAAGTTTAAGGTCAGAGCGAGTTGAAGGTACCGGATTGTGTGAAATAGGCCCCATACCCTCTTCTTTACAATCAATACCCGTAAGCACTAATAAAACCCCGGGCATTTCACTTGCAGCAGACACGTCAATATCCCGGATATATGCATGAGGATAAAAGGAACGGACCATCACCGCATAAACTTGTCCATTAAGATTAAAGTCATCACTGAATTGACCTTGGCCACGAAGAAGCCTCTCATCTTCTTTACGAGGTATAGGCTTACCAATGGATTTAAAACTATCTTGATCGAAACCGGCTGTCATAAATACAATTTATTCATCATTATTCTCAACCACCCTTGCAGGCGTCTCCGGCACCACCCCTGAACGTCGACGATCTAAAGTTTGTGCTCCGCTTTCCGCCCACCGACCATTGACTGCGTTCTGAGCAAAATCTTCCCAAACATCACTCCAATCACCCATCGAGTATCCATGCCAAGGAACCTTAGGTGATAACTTTGGTAAACCTAACTCTTCCCAGATGACGCGGGCATTTTCCATATATTCTCGAGCCGGCAAAGCTAATGGTGTCATCTTAGTTTTACGTGTCGCATCCACTAGGATGCCTGATTCTTCACCCTGACTCCCTTTTGGGCCATGTCCACGTTTCCTGCCTTTTACGATTCGCAGGTCATCAGCAGCATTCATGCGATAAGCAAGGGACCAAAAAATAGCGTCCATGTTTAGAGTGTCAATGTCACTACTAAGGGCAATAACTATTTTCCCACATTGCGCTTGTAAGGTTGATGCACCCTCAAGCCCCCTCCAAATTTCCGCCTGTGGCGTATCATCTTCAAAACGAAGAAAAATCACAGGCCTAATATTCGTCAGCGCCTCATGCATTGTTACGCTAAGTATTCCACCTACCTTTAACTCATCTCTTAGGTGCGTCAAAAAAAGAGGCTCATACGCAACACGTTTAATAACACTCGACTCACTTGGGGTAACTTGACTTACTATAGAGGCTAAGACAGGAGAGCGTTTTCTGGTAATTGCAGTCACCTGCATAGACATATTGAAGTCTTCTAATGCAACGTAACCATGACTCTCACCAAATGGCCCTTCTGGCTCGAGTAATTCTGTATCAATAAGTCCTTCAATCACAATTTCTGCATCGGCTGGAACTTCAAGATCCACCGTAATAGCCCTTGCGACCCGAATTGGAGAATTAACAAGACCCCCTGCGACTCCCATCTCATCTTGACCAACTGCCAATTTTTGTGGGCCACTGTAGGCTACAGCAGGTGGCACACCAATAGCGATGGCACAAGGCATAGGCTCTCCACGTTCCTTATACTTTTGCCAATGAAGGTACCCTCCAGCACCTCCTACGCGTGTTGCCATCCTTATACCTAGCCTGTCAGATGCCTTAAGCGCCCCACGGTATGTTCCCATATTACGGACCCCGGTTTCTGGATCCTCCGTAATCACTATTGTTGCGACTAAATAAGGTGCTGAGTCATAACCAGGCGTAGAAACTGGAACGGGAAGGCTTTCAAGACCACTTCCACTTTTTAAAGCCTCGCCTTGTATAATAATTTCCTGGCATGGGGGCTGCTCAATTACTACTGGTGTAATAGGGTTTGCTATAGCATGCAGCCACCTAGAACCAATGTCTTCAACTGAAACGCCCATTCCTATCGCATAAATTTCTGGGGTTGTTGCAAGCGCACCAACCGCGACCGGCATATCGTACTTTCTACCTTCTCCATCAGTAACGTTCGTAAATAAAAATGCAGAACGCTCTGATTCAGGTAATCCACCCTGAAACTGCCACCGCACTAATGGGTGTAACTCAGTATCCTTGTTAATAGGCCGATCTACCCGCCTCAAAAGGCCGCGTGACTCTAACTCAGCGAGGTGATCTTGAAAATCTGGATAAGAAAGACTGGTTTTAGCATTCATTACTTAAAAAATATCCTTCCCCACAAAAAAGATAAACAATAAACTATAAGTAGCACTTCGTGTATAAGAAGGCCGTCAGTTGCAAATAAAAAAATATTACCTTTTATTACTGTTTCTTCTAGCTAGCAGTATTAGTTTTTCTCAAACAGCAGAAAATTTTTATGCTGGTCGAACAATAACGATCCTTGTTGGATCAGGCGCAGGTGGTACAACAGACATTTCTAGTCGGGTTATTGCAGAACATCTCAAGCGACATATTCCCGGCAACCCCGCAATAATTGTACAAAACCTTCCTGGCGGAGGGAGCGTTACAATGACCAACTACCTTTACCGCTCAGCGCCAAAAGATGGTTCCGTTCTAGGTTACTCGCTCCCCGGCATTATCACTGCACAAATGATGGAACCAAGAAGAGCCAGATTTGATGGACGAAAACTCAACTGGATTGGGTCCGCACTGAAATATACAGGAATTATTTCGGTGATGAGTACGTCTCCCGCTACTACCATTGAACAAGCCAAAGACACAGAACTATTTATAGGAACGACAGGACGCGGCTCCCCTGCTCATCAGTTCCCAATGATGGCGCAGGCACTACTCAACCTAAAGTTCAACATCGTTGCTGGCTATGAAAGCAGTAATGATGTTGTTTTTGCTATGGAAAGAGGAGAGGTTCATGGGCAATCAAGTAGCCTTCAGGCCTGGGCTATAACACGTCCTGATTGGCTTGCTGATAATCGAATAACACCACTACTATATATGGGGCCACCCGATCCACTAGCAGTACCTGGCGTTCCATATCTTCGGCAATTAGTCTCTAGCACCAGGCAAAGGGCGCTCGTGGATTTTATTGAGATAGGGTCTCAGATGGGCTGGCCCTTGTTTGCACCACCTGAGGTTCCAGTTAACCGAGTAGAAACATTGCGAACAGCATTTAACTCACTCATGAATGATCCGGAATTTATTCAAGCAATCGGCTTAACAGTTAGGGCAGAACTACAGCCAACCTCAGGTAGTGAATTAACACTTTTTGTGGAAACATCCCTAGAAACACCAGACACAATTCTGTCTGAAGCAAAATCTATTTTAGGACTCGACGGCAGATAAAATTATGTTTGAGATGGCACTAAGCGCTCTTGAAATTGTCTTTGATCCCTCACGTGTCGTAATTGTCGCGTTAGGCGTGATTATTGGACTATCGCTTGGTGTTATTCCAGGGCTTAGCGGGATCGTTGGTCTATCATTACTTCTCCCTTTTACATTTGATATGGACCCATTCACAGCGCTGGCATTCTTAGTCGGGCTACAAGCAGTTGTTGCTACATCAGACACCATTCCAGCCGTATTATTTGGCGTACCAGGAACCGTTGGATCAGCATCCACAATACTGGATGGTCACCCTATGGCCAAACAAGGTCTTGCAGCCCGTGCGTTTGGTGCTGCTTTCTCTGCATCGCTGCTTGGCGGGCTTTGCGGTGCACTTTTTCTTGCTTTAAGTATTCCTATTTTACGACCATTCATTCTTAGTTTTGGTTCACCTGAGCTTCTAGCTTTTTGCATATTTGGATTGTCATTAATAGGTGTGCTCAGTGGTGGTAATCCGCTCAAAGGACTTGCAGCCGCAGCGGTTGGCCTAATGATTGCAACTGTTGGCGAGGAACCAAACACTGCGATTGAACGTTGGACTTTTGGGTCTTTATACCTACTTGAGGGCATACCACTTGTTCCCCTAGCACTTGGTCTATTTGCAATTCCAGAAATAGCGGAGATGACAATTGCCGGAAAGACCATGCGCAAAGAACATGGTGTAACTAGCACATGGGGACAACTAGATGGAGTTAAAGACACGATATCAAATTTTTCTATCGTATTGCGTGGATCCGGAATTGGAAGTGTTTTAGGTGCTGTACCGGGTATTGGGGCACCAGTAATCCCTTGGATTGCCTATGGTCATGCCATGCGGACAGAGAAAGGTGCTTCAGAAACTTTTGGTAAAGGTGATGTACGAGGAGTAATCGCATCAGAAAGTTCGAGCAATGCCAAAGAAGGTGGTGCCCTTGTCTCTACTATTGCTTTTGGTGTCCCGGCTACTGCTGCCATGGCGTTGTTACTTGGCGCATTTTTGATCCATGGGCTCTCTCCAGGGCCTGACATGCTAACGACTCGACTAGATGTGACATATACCCTGGTTTGGACAGTTGCATTAGCCAATGTCCTTGGGTGTGGAATCTGTTTCATCTTTGCACGACAGTTAGCAGCAATTGCACGAATCAGAGTTGGTGTTCTAGCGCCTGTCGTACTTTCAATTATCTTCATTGGTGCCTTTCAAGCAACCCGACAGTGGGGGGATATATTTGCATTACTTGGCTTTGGATTACTTGGCTGGGTGATGAAACGAGCAGACTGGCCAAGGCCCCCTCTATTACTCGGACTTGTGCTTGGCGGGCTTTTAGAACGCTATATGTTTATTTCCTTTCAACGCTATGGCGCTGACTGGTTATCTAGGCCAATCGTCATAGGGGTATTACTGATAACTGCCTACAGCATTTTAAAACCTTTCATTACCGACCTGATAAAGCGGCGTCGAAAAAAAGACATGCGTTATGTGATTCGGTTCAAGCCAAATAGTATTGATACGACGTTCTGGTTTAATCTCGCAATTATCATATTCTTTTTAATTGCCATCGTTGGTTCTTGGCAATGGGACTTCGGTGCAAAACTGGTACCTCAAGTTATTGGCTGGCTAGGACTTTTCCTCGTAAGCTGGCAGCTAGCTGCAACATTATGGCTTAGAACAGAGTCACTCGACCCAGCAATGACTCATGGGAACTCTGGATCCAATATAAAAAATTCAGATACGCCATCGGAACTAGATCACCTAAGTAACAGTGAAATTAGACGACGAACTACTGGCTATTTTTCCTGGTGCCTGTTAACTCTCGCAACCGCTCTACTGATTGGGTTGCTACCTGCAATACTCATATTTTTAATTAGCTACCTACGCATAGAATCAAAAGAAAGCTGGAAAATAACACTAGCTGTGGGTTTGGGCGCATGGAGCGTCTCTTATTTGCTTTTTCATCAACTGCTTAGGGTTCCCTGGCCCGCATCGTTTATTGGTGACCTCCTGCCAGGTCTACGAGCAATTGGAGCAACTAACCTGCTTTAAAAAAAAACGAAAGTCCGCTAATCACTTATGAGCCGTTCAGAAGCAAAATGCCATCATCATCTCCATAGACAATGTCACCCGACTCACACCAGATATTTCCAATTTGAATCGGGATATCAACCTGGCCTTCACCACGGCGCACTGATTTCCGTGGCGTCACATTAAGAGCCATTACTCCTAGATTAAGTTTGCTTAAAGCAACCTTATCTCTTACAGACCCATATACTATGATTCCTGCCCAGCCCCCATGTTGAGCCTCACCAGCTAAAACATCCCCCACAAGGGCGCAACGTTGAGAACCTCCACCATCAACTAACATAACCTTCCCTTTACCCTCCATAGCTACAAGCTCTTTGATTCTTGAATTGTCCTCAAAACACTTTACGGTAACTACCGTTCCACAAAACTGTCTTTCACCACCCAAGTTCAAAAATGAGACAGTTGGAACCCGAGCAACATCAAGGTATTCATCATAGAGATCACAAGTGGGCTTAAAGACAATATTCATTGATGTGCTCCTTACCTGCTGAAAGGGGTGCAGAAGAGATTTTGTAAGCTATTAGCTAGTTCAAATGTAACGGGCAAAACCAAGTTTCACAGCTATTTTAGCAGTCGATTGCATAGATTTACCTATAAATAGTGTGCATAGTTTTGATGCTTAACCCAGGTTCAGTTAGTCTTGGAAGACTAAAACAAGTCAACTTATTAGATTCGATCGCCATGGGAACAAATTAAATGACTATAAAACACCTATATAAGCTTGGCATGGGCTGCGGACTACTGCTACTACTTGCAAGTTGCTCTTCAGAAAATAGCGGACCTAACGTCTCCCAAGCCCAAGCACCAGCGACTATTGACACCCCAGCAACCAATATGGGCAACGCTGATGAAGCACCTCAATTTGAGGTGGATATCTCTTGGCCTCAGCGATTACCAAACGACTGGATTCTTGGGCAAGTCTCTGGCATTGCTACTGACAGTCAGAACAACGTATGGATTATTCAGCGCCCTCGGTCACTTACAGCCCATGAACTTGGCGCTGTACAAAATCCGCCAGCAACAGAGTGCTGCTATCCGGCTCCCTCAGTTATTGCCTTTAACCCTGAAGGTGAAGTTATTCAAGCCTGGGGTGGTCCCACATGGAATCAAGAACAATCGGTTCTTGACACATCTTATGGCTCAGCAAATATAGTCGATCCAGCCGGATGGGACTTGTCTGATAATTGGCCAACTCAGGAACATGGAATTTTTATAGACCATGAAAACAATGTATGGATTGGTGGCAATGGAAGTAGCGACCATGTCGTAATGAAATTTACACCAGAAGGTGAGCATCTTCTGACAATAGGCCAATGGAATGAAACAGGTGGCAGTAACGACACCCAACATCTTGGCCGACCAGCTGACGTAACTGTAGATATAGAAACTAATGAGGTCTACATTGCTGATGGCTACCTTAATCGGCGAGTCATAGTGTTTGATGCTAATACCGGCGAATACAAAAGACACTGGGGTGCTTTTGGAAACATCCCTGATGACACTATTGATATTTCAACTATGACACCCGTCAATGATTCCTGGCATAACCCGGTCCATGCCGTTCGAATTTCTAATGATGGTCTTGTTTATATAGCCGACCGAGGTGGTAGCAGAATACATGTCTTCAATAAAGACGGTACTTTTGTACAAGAAGGTGTCTTTGCTCCATGGACAATCGTACAAGGAGCAGCCTGGGATATTGAATTATCCCGAGACCCACAACAACAATGGCTCTTCGCAGCTGACGGGGCAAATATGAAGGTCTGGATTCTACGTCGAGAAGACATGGAAGTTGTAGGATCTTTTGGTCATGGTGGTAGACAAGCCGGTCAATTCAACTGGGTCCATAACATCACTGGTGACAGCTTTGGCAACCTATATACAGCTGAGGTAAACACAGGTAAACGTGTACAAAAGTTTGTCCCTGTTGCGACCAACTAATTAGGTGAAAATACGGAAACTTTTTGCCTAATACGAAACTGGAGAGGTCATCATGGCATATGAACTAATAGGTAAAGACTTTATACCGCCAGATATTCGAGGCAAAGTCACTGGGCGTGCAAAGTATGCGGAAGATTTCCGTGCTGAGGGGATGCTCTTTGCAAAACTACTTACAAGCCCTATGCCACATGCACGGGTCCGCAATATTGATACCTCAGCTGCACTAGCTCTGGATGGCGTATTTGCAATTCTGACAGCCGATGATATTCCCTCATCACAAATGCCTGCAATGCCTGCCACCCCGATACTCACAAATGAACCATCCTATGTGGGTGAACCAATACTAGCGGTTGCGGCCATTGACGAAACAACGGCTCATGACGCTATTGACCTTATTGAGCTAGATCTAGAGCCTCTACCATTCACTGTAGATCCTCTAGATAGCCTTTATCCTGGAGGCCCAAACGCACGTAGTGATGGCAACGTTGCAAGTCGCCGAATTGAGACACAAACTATAAAGTGGACCGCACAAGATTTTGCTGATGTTGAGGAAGGTCAATTGCCAATGGGGCAAGCAATTACTGAATGGGCCTATGGTGATGTTGAAGCAGGATTTGAACAAGCCGCTGTGATCGTTGATGAGAGCTTTGTAACGGCAGGCCTCTCACATCATTGCATGGAACCACGTAGCTCTATGGCCTACTGGGAGAACGGGAAATGTTTTCTTCATGGTTCATCCCAAAGCCAGGCTTCAATGATCCCAGGGCTACTCCGCTTACTTAATCTAGAACAAGAAAACCTGGTCTATATTGCCGAAACATGCGGTGGAGGTTTTGGCTCTAAAGGCGGCCCATACCCAACTATGGCAGTACCTGCATTATTAAGCCAACAAACTGGCCGCCCAGTAATGTTACGTATTACACGTGCTGAGGAGTATGGCCTGGGGACAGCACGTCCAGGGTTCCAAGGTCGACTAAAAATGGGGTTCCGGGCAGATGGCAGATTACTAGCTACGGATCTCTCTATCATTAATGAAAATGGACCACATACAGGTTGGACTGATAACGACTCTGCTGCTGACTCTATCTCTATACTATATCAACCTGTGGCTATGAGGTATCGAGGAATACCAGTGGAGACCAATACCCCTCCACGAGGCCCTCAACGTGGACCTGGGCAGAATCAAATAGCCCAAGCCATAGAACCTTTGCTTAACAAAGCAGCAACAGAATTGGGTATTGACCAACTTACAATAAGGCGTATTAATGCTGCCGATAATGATGCAAAAATTGGCGCTAACCAAGGACCACTAACCAGCGCTTACCAAGATGAAACCCTAGTGCAGGGTGCCGAGCTTTTTAATTGGGAGGAACGAAGTGCACGCAGTGGGCAACGTAATGGCTCTAAGGTTTCTGGCATTGGGATTGGTCAAAGTTATCACTCGGCTGGGCGAAACAGTTATGACGGTCTTGTGCGAATTACCCCTGACGGCAAACTTCATATACATACTGGCGTTGGAAACCTAGGTACCTATTCACATACTGCAACATCGCGTGTTGCTGCAGAAGTTCTAAAATATAGTTGGGATAATTGCATCGTCGTCCGTGGAGATAGTCGCAGACATTTATCTTGGGCTCCAACGCAAACAGGTAGCAACACCTCCTTCACTTGTACCCGAACTGCTTATGTAGCTGCAGTAGATGCTCTGGAAAAACTAAAAGAAATAGCCGCGATGGATCTCGGTGGATCAGCCGATGACTATGACATTACTGATGAGACCGTTTTTCTGAAGTCAGACCCGTCAACTAACATAACTTTTGCTGCAGCAGCCCAACGAGCTATCGAACTTGGTGGGAAATACTCAGGTCATGAAGCTCCTGAGGATATTCATGCTGTTACACGCATGTCCGTTGCGGGACTTGCAGGAACAGGCCTCATTGGAGTAGCAAAAGATAACCTACGTCATGAGGGGGTTGCACCCGCCATAGCTACTGGTTTTATAGAGATTGAATTAGACCTTGAAACAGGGAAATTCGATATTATTGAATACGTCGCGGTAGCTGACTGTGGAACGGTATTACATCCCATGGGACTATCAAATCAAGTCAAGGGCGGCACAGTTATGGGACTTGGTATGGCATGCTCAGAACGCCATATCTATGATTCCCAAAGCGGACTGCCCGCTAATGTAGGATTTTATCAAGCCAAACCAATGTCCTACCTTGATGTTCCTTCTACTATGCAATGGGGTGCAGTTAATATTGCGGACCCGCAGAACCCGGTAGGCGCAAGAGGAGTTGGGGAGCCAGTTCAAGGTTGTGCATCTGCGGCAATCTTATGCGCTATATCTGATGCTCTTGGTGGATATTATTTTAATCGAGCGCCTATCACTCCTGACATGATTGTTAATGCTGCGGCAGGTCGATCTCAGTCCCATCTTCCACTAGCAGTTAATACTGCCTAAAAAGCCTTGAAGCAGCCTGGCTGCTCTGGTTTAAAACGGGATAATTCCGCTTGCGGCACAACCAGCAATGACTAAAACCTAATCATGATAGGCAATAACTAAAGCCCGCTGTATATTCTGCAACCCATGCAAGACACTCCGGTTCTAAAAGATATCGTATTACTAGGTGGTGGCCATAGCCATGTCGCAGTTCTACGATCTTTTGGAATGCAGTCCCTAGCCGGAGTTCGACTAACATTAATCAATAGAGATATCGAAACCCCTTACTCAGGAATGTTGCCGGGTGTAGTTGCAGGTCATTACACCGCTGACGAAGGAAATATAGATCTCATCCCATTAACAAGATTTACTGGCGCTAGGTTCATACAAGATGACGTCATTGGAATTAATACTGAAAATCAGACCGTGCTGCTGGGCAAACAGCCACCGATCCCCTATGACCTCCTATCTATCAATGTTGGATCCACTCCACACACGCATCAAATAGCTGATCTAAAAAATAATGTCATTCCAGTAAAACCCATTAATCAGTTTTTAAATCATTGGGGGAAACTACAGGAACGAATATCCGCACAAAGAGACCATATAAAAATTGGAATCGTTGGTGGTGGCGTAGGTGGTGTTGAACTAACCTTAGCCATTGATCATTTCATTACATCTTTAACGTTAAAACCAGACAATATCAATCTAACTTTAATAACAGCAAGTGAGGAAATTTTAGATGATCAAACAAAAAATGTTGCAAGACGCTTCAGACAATTATTAATAGAACGGGGCGTTGAAATTCGTACCTCTACCGAAGTAACCGAGGTACGACCACGCAAAATAATAAGCGGTGATTTGGAATTAGAATTTGATGAAATTCTCTGGGTTACACAAGCCGGAGCACCAGCCTGGCTAAAAACCACGGGTCTTAAATTGGATGCTAATGGATTCATACTTACTAACAACCATCTTCAAAGCCTTTCGAATAACAATATTTTTGCTGTCGGTGATGTGGCTGCTATGGTTAATCACCCAAGACCTAAAGCTGGCGTCTTTGCCGTAAGACAAGCGCCAGTTCTCATAAAAAATCTTCGTAGAAGCCTCTTAGGAGGAAAACTATTAACCTATCGACCTCAACGGCAGTTCCTAAAGCTAATAAGTACCGGCGATAAATCTGCTATCGCGACACGAGGAAAATGGTCCATGGAAGGTCGATGGGTCTGGAGTTGGAAAAACTGGATTGATACACATTTTATAGATAGATATAAGACTCTCCCAAAAATGCAGACTGACAAGAATTCAGTCCATTCAGGCATAAACACGAAACTATTAAAATCAGCAGACACCCACATACCAGAAGAGAGCATGCGCTGTGGAGGGTGTAGTGCAAAGGTGGGTTCTGATGTGCTTTCGGCAGCACTTAAAGACCTGCCACTTACAGATAGAAATGATGTCGTCGTTGGTTTAGATCATCCAGATGATGCTGCCTTAGTTTCAGTTCCAAACGGAAAACTCTCTGTGCTCTCTGTTGATGCTTTTAGACCAATGGTATCGGATCCATACCTCTTTGGCCGAATCACTGCAAACCATTGTTTAGGAGATCTTTACGCAATGGGTGCAGAGCCCCAAAGTGCAATGGCCATTGTGACTTTGCCTCTATGGCCGGAGAACAAACTTGTCAATGAACTTAGACAAATGTTGTTAGGTGCCCTGCAAACATTCAATACTGAAGGCGTATCTCTAGTAGGTGGGCATACAAGCGAAGGCTCAGAAACAACTCTTGGTTTTTCAGTTACTGGATTAATAGATAAAGATAAAAAATTACTTCGTAAAGCTTCGGTTCAATCAGGCGATAGTTTGATCCTAACAAAAGCCCTTGGCACTGGAACACTACTTGCTGCTCATATGCGAGCTGAGGCTAAGGGTCGTTGGATCAGTGCAGCAGTCAACTCTATGTTAACTTCAAATTACAAAGCAGGGGTCATTATGCAAAGTCATAATGCAAGCGCTTGTACTGACATCACAGGTTTTGGGCTTGCTGGCCATCTGCTTGAGATGCTCAAAAACTCGAACAACACTGCAGCTATAAATATGGATGAACTTCCACTGATAGAAGGCGCTATTAATACTCTCACCCTTGGAATAGTCTCAACCCTTCACCCCCAAAATGAACGTTTCTCAAAAAAAATTGAAATCTCTGATAAGACACTTTCACATACTACATTTCCACTACTGTTCGATCCTCAAACTTCCGGGGGATTGCTTGGAGCAATTCCTGCTGAGCAGGCGGATTCCTGCCTAGCAGATCTGATAGCTCAGGGTTATGAGTCCAGTAGAATTATAGGCACAGTCGTTCAGTCCGAGTCAGAGGAAAAAATAACCCTGAGAACCTAAGGATCATCAAATATATCTAACGGTAAAATGGCGGTTACACCAACATTAGGAACATCTACTAATTGCCCGATACGTAAATCCACTGCAACGCTTGCAACAACATATGCCTGCTGTGGCGTCAGATCATAGGTATCGACCATGTAGTCAATAATTTCAAGTAATGCATTACGCGCAGCAAGTGAAATATCCTTAGAAAGATTTTCTAGTGCAGCTACATTAGGAGAATCCAAGTAGTCCATATCTGGTGGCACTTCACCAGCATCTTTTAACGGTAGCCCAGTAGTTGCATAGAACCGACGAGAAGGTATATCCATTAACCTTGCAGGACCCTCATAATGTGGGCCACGCTCTAATTTTCGTGCGTCCTTAATAACTTCTGTAGTTAAAGTTACAGTAGCGTCCATTTCAATCGCCGTACCAGCGACCTCGCCATCACCCTGAGCAAAATGCAGATCACCAACACCGAGACCACAGCCTTCGATATAACAGGGCAGGTAGATAGTGCTACCCACGCCCAGGTATCGAATATCCATATTGCCCCCGTGCTCACGTGGTGGCCCTGTTCGCAAACACTCTCTATTTTTATTTGCTTGCTCTCCACAAATATTTGTAGGCATTGCATGTGCAGACTGCGGCAACGTAGAGGCACCGCCCTGATCTGAAAGGGCCTGTTCCCGCGCAACGGTCTCTGCGATCTGTTCGGGTCCAGGTAAAACGGTAATAATGCCCGGAAAACTACTGTTTGGAATCTTTACGCCTGGTAAATCATCTGAAACAGCTTCTTTACGATTAAGGCGCCATAACACACTGAAAGGTCCAGAAATATGGTCTCCAACAAATGCATTACCAGTAATTCTAGTCTGTCCAAAAAGCCCGGGTTCTATATCTCTAATTGTGACAGCAAGAACATCCCCTGGCTCTGCTCCTTCTATATAAACGGGCCCTGTTAGTGGATGCACTGTCCCAAGTACCGGGTCAGAAAACCGTTCATCCACATAAGTACTAGTCGGGTCCAACTGAGCATCTATAGAATTACGTGTTTTTAATATAACCATCTGCCCAGGTTCAGCATGACCTGCCATCGGAATATCCGGATGAAGACGGTTAAAACAGTGGGGATCCTCACCGCAATGCCACCCATTACCGCCGAGAATCAACACCTCATCCTGAGCATTTACACCAGCTACCCTAAATGACAGAACCAACACGAAAAAAAGACCGTATGTAGTTGTAACTAATTTTTTACAATTTATTTTCATAATTGCTCCCATAAGAATTGGTCTTGGCAATAAGATTAAGTGCCTAAACATACACCATATGTATCTAGGGGGATGTAACTACTGCTCGCCTACGCCTATAAATTACCAGCCATGCCAAAGAAAGTGCTGCTATAACCAAGGCCGGCATAGCTGCTATCTGTACCATCGACCAACCATAAAAATTTAGTAATACACCTGAAAGGAAAGAAGCCATCGACACGGTACCAAGCACCAAAAAATCATTTAGCCCTTGAACTTTGGCTCTTTCATTCACCTTATATGTTCCTGACAATAATGTTGTGGCACCAATGAAGCTGAAATTCCAACCGAAACCAAGAAAGATTAGAGCCGCATAAAACTGTCCAAGCTCAACGCCAGAAAGTCCAATAAAACAACTTGCTCCGAGCATTAATAAGCCTAAACCCATAACCCTTAAATTCCCGAACCGGGTGATTATCGTTCCAGTGAAAAAACTTGGTCCGAACATAAAAAAAGCATGCCAACGGACCACATCAGCAGCTTGGCCAGAAGTAAACCCATGCTCAACCATAGCAAGGGCAGTTGAAGTCATAACAAGAGCCATTACTCCATATGAAATCATGCCGCAAAGTATGGCTATGATTGTCTCTGGCTGGCGAACTACCACACCCAGCGGCCGACCAACTGTCACATCTTCATCATTAGATGTAGGCAAAGGAACATCTAAAAAAAGTATTCCTATCGCACCTAAAACATTAAGAAGCGCCACAACCGCATAGGCTCCAGCAAAAGGGGTAGGCGCGAAGAGATCGGAAAAGTTTTGTACAACTTCTGACCCAATCATTGCCCCTACAAGTCCACCGGCTAGAACCCAAGAAATTGCTTTGGGCCTAAAGGCATCTGATGCAGTATCAGCTGCAGCAAACCTAAAAAATCCGTGAAATGAGTAGTAAACACCTGTAAAAATTGCACTAAACAGCAGGAGCCAAAAGCTACTAATGAATAATGCCATAGTTGCAAGTATTCCTCCGATGCAGCCACCACAGGCACCAACTAAAAAACCCACACGACGACCAACCTTACCCATAAAGAGAGAGGCTAAAGGTGCGCCAAATACAGCTGTAAACATGACCAAAGAAATTGGCAAGGTTGCCAAAAGCGGGGTATCTGCAAGCATAGCGCCTGCTAATCCACTAAGTACGATGGTTATTTGTAGCTGTGACCCTAGAACGGCCTGTGCAAAAAACAGAACCGCTACATTTTTTTTAGCCCGACGATCGTCGCTTTCAAGATGTGTAACCAATCTATTCAACTACTCGATGGCGAGCAGTTGAACTTCAAATAATAACGTGGAATCTGGTGGGATAACATCGCCCGCCCCACGACTGCCATAACCTAGTTCTGGCGGAATTATTAGCTCTCTTTTTTCATCAATTAGCATGCCAGCAACCCCTTGGTCCCACCCAGCTATAACACGACCGGCACCCAGCGGAAAACCGAATGGCCTGTTGCGATCAACAGAACTATCAAATTTAGTTCCACGCCCACCCTCACTATCTGGATCGTAAAGCCAACCCGTATAGTGCACGTTCACAAAATTACCCTCTTCAGCTGCAACACCCGACCCTTCCTGAGTGGTAGTCATTAGCAAACCAGACTCCGTTGTAATTGTCTCGGGTCCAGCCATCTCTCCACCAGTACAGGCACCTATTAAGAATAAGGCAATAAAAAGGCTCGACAGTGTTATTTTTTTCAAAAAAAACTCAATATTCATACAATATGTTCCTAAAGCTGTGCTTTATAGGGATTTATACTCTCTTAAAAATTTCAGTTAACTGCATCATAAACAATCTGGCCTGCCATCATGGTCATCAATGGTTGAATATCACGAACCTCATCAACAGGAATACTGAGATAATCACGATCTAGCACCACCAGATCCGCATACTTTCCTGCCTCAAGAGTGCCAATATCTTTCTCCATAAAAAGGATTTGCGCATTCGAACGGGTATGGGCTATCAAAGCTTCTTCCCTAGTAATCACCTCATCATCTTCATATTTACTGATATCAGGGAATACCTTTCCTGCAGTGTACTCCCAGATTGTATGAAAAGGGTTATAGGTAGCGACAACAGTCCCATCTGAACCCAAGCCCCAAAGTATGCCGCTATCTTGAATCATACGAACAGGTGGCGAGGCCCTGCCTTCAACTCGAGGCTTAACAGTGTGATTAGCAAGTGTAATATTCCAACCAAGAGTCTTTGCTCTCTCTACTGTTTTCTGACTAATGAGGTCAACATGCCCTAATGTCCATCTCAAATCTTTGGTTGGATAGTCTTTGCTAATTTCTTCCGAAATTTGAAGCATCCGTAAAGCGGTGCTGTCCTGCATAGCATGTTCGTTTATATACCAACCATTTTCTGCCGCCGCATGGGCAATAGTTTGAAAGGCAGCATAAATTTCCTCAGAAAATGGTTCATTCGAAGCCGTAGTATCATGCAATAAGCCATATACGTGTTCTCCGATTCCAAACATTCCAAATCTATCTCCACGCTGAAACGGCGCCTCACGACCCAACATTTCAGCAGCCGCTATAGCAGTTCGCGGAGAATCAGCCCAATAACGTGCTGCATAAAACACACGTACACTAAGCTCATTCTCTCTGTGTAAAGCTTCAACTGGATCATAAGACCCATCCAAATATCCAACATCGTAAGCGGTAGTGATGCCAACACTATTGAGGTAATCATTAAAAGCTTTAACCTCTACCATCCGCTCCTCTAACGTCTCACCAAAAGGAAAATATTCCAGAGCGGCATACATGACAGTACGCCCCTCTCTGCTATTAGTCCGGATTACAGATCCACCATCGTAGAGCTGTGGAACTTTTGGAGCTATTTCATTTACAGCCAAGGTGTTCATATAAAATGTTCTATAGGTTTTTTGTATAAAAACCGGATTTTCAGGCGCAGCAGAATCAAGCTCTTCACGGGTAAAGCCACCAGGCTTGTCTGCGAATTGTTGCTCATGCCATCCACCTAAAATGAATATCCAACGGCCTGGGCCAAGCTCTCTTGCCTTTGCACTGATTCGCGATAAAACTTCTTGCCGTGAAGTTACTCCGTGGATTCTGGTCTCATAAGCCGCGAAATTTGTGCCTCTCAAATAATGAATATGGTTATCAATCAACCCTGGAATAACTGTCTTCCCTTCCAAATCAGTCTGCACCGTTGTAGTGGCGGCTAATTCTCGTATTTGATCGTTAGTACCCACAGCAAGAATGCGTTCTCCATCTATTGCTATAGCCTCGGCAACCGTGAAATTGGCATCAACAGTTAGAATCTTAGCGTTATAAAAAATATGCTCAGGAATCTGGCTATATCCCAACATGGGGAAAAGTAATACGACAATCAAATAAAGAGAATTTCTTATTAATAGATGCAACTGGGGCTCCTCGGAGAGTGTTTTCAGAACAATTTTATCGACTTAAAACCTCTAAGTGACACAATTTAACACCCTTATTCATAAGAGCGTGATAGTGTCTGGGTTCGTATAACCAGGTTGGCCAGTATATTGGCTGAGTTTTTTGATCGGGAGAAAAATATGCGCTACGAACAAATCCATCGATTTATTCCAATTACTCTTTTTCTGCTCGCTTTAAGCATTTCTAGCGAAAACTCTTTTGTTTATGCTCAAACACAATTTGAAAGACGTCCTATTACGAACGAGGCTTGGCTAGAGCCATTCCCACCGGTAAGGATTATTGGAAATCTTTACCATGTTGGAACAAACAACCTCGCTTCCTATCTAATAACCACCCCGGAAGGCCATATCCTTGTTAATACTGGTGCCTATGACTCAGCCGAGCTCATCCGGGCCAATATTGAAGAATTGGGATTTGTATTCGAAGACATAAAAATACTGCTTACCCAACAGGCTCATTGGGACCATGTAGCCGACCTTGCAGCTATCAAACGAACTACGGGTGCCCGAATGCTTGCGCATGAGGATGATGTAGCAGCACTGGAAGATGGCGGAAACACAGACTATAGATTCCCAGAAGGTCGAGGTACGCACTTTGAACCAGTTATGGTTGATGAACAGCTACAAGATGGCGATACGATCGAGCTCGGAGGCACCATCATCACATTACATCATCATGGTGGTCATACCCGCGGCGCTAGCAGCTTCACCTTTGATAGTGTTGATGATGATGGAGAAATCTACTCAGTCCTTATTGTAAATATGGGCTCTATAAACAACGGCGTATCCTTACTAGATATGCCAGGTTTTCCTGATATCGCAAACGCCTTTGAATCCACCTATGCTGCACAAAAATCATTGTCCAGAACTACCGACGTTTGGGTCTCATCTCATTCAAACCATTTTGACTTACATGAGAAATTCTCCCCAGGAGAGGCCTATGATCCCTCAAGATTTATAGACCCAGAAGGCTATAGAGAAAAAATCAGTTTTTATGAAAATGCTTACTTGACGCAATTTCAGCAAGAACGAGAGCAAGCTTCTGAGTAAGCTTATTAAACTGTAAAAAAAGTGGCGGAGGTGGATGGGAATCGAACCCACCAGCCGGGTTCGCCGGCTCACTGGTTTTGAAGACCAGGGGAGTCACCAGACTCCATTCACCTCCAAAAAACTCAAAAATTATAATCCTTATAAATCATTACTAATGCTCACGTATACGACGCAAATCACCAGCACGAGCCGTCACGCCTGTTGCATCTAAATGCTCTAATAACGGAATGATGTATTTCCGAGTAGTACCTAAATAGTCTCGAGCCTCAGAAACAGAGAATCCTACCGGATAGGGAAACTTATCTCGAAGCTGTTCCTCTACCTTATCTAATACATCACGGTGCAAAACAAAATTACTAGTGCGGTCATAGGTCTTTAACCGGATAAGTGTACCGATTTGAGTTAAGAATTTATAAGCATCCCGATTACTTCTGTTT
>Ga0114933_10002136_pt1 | contig 20928 bp, 20 predicted proteins | sample 4SBtaG_FD_89691 | JGI IMG/M metagenome (GOLD analysis project Ga0114933, IMG submission 89691) | Deep subsurface microbial communities from Kolumbo volcano to uncover new lineages of life (NeLLi) - 4SBTROV12_W25 metaG | ecosystem: Environmental > Aquatic > Marine > Volcanic | place: Kolumbo... | reverse complement strand
TTTTTTTCAACACCACTTACTAATTCATCAATTGCTTGAGGTTGATCACCTGTAGGAGAGTATTCAGATGCTAATTCAAATTTAGATACTTGTTCCAACATATCCAATCCCTAAAAACTGAATATATAGCTCATGTAACGTTCCTTAAACCACTTAGGTCAACAGATCGATTTTTGATGGATTGGTTTAGATTTTGAAAAATATTTTGCAAATTCTTAATTTAGATGGTTATCGGAAACAATTTTTCAAGTTTATTTTTGAATAAATGGGATCAAAACAATATTGATCGGAAATAGGCACAAATTAAATTATAATGAGGGCGGCAAAATGATCATAATAATTCATTTGTAATTATCACCATATTTTTTCTAATTTTTTCATAGATATGAATCATAAACAAAAATAATTAATCTGGTTCTGGTTTAAGTAGAAGTAAGACGTACTATAGATAGTGTTCAAGCAGATCTTGTCTCTTGGATTTATAGGAATAATCTTAATTTTACCGATCCAAAATGTGGATGCATATTCTTTGTTTGGATATCAAATCGATATTCCATATGAGGATAAAATTCAAGAAGAGTGGAACAGTCTACAAAATTTCAATTTAGATTTTGCATACATTAATGAAAAGTTAAGGATAAGTGAAAAATTAACTGAAAAAGAAATTTCAGATCTTGAAAATATTTTAAATGAAATAAAAATAAATCATGAACAATTCTTGGAATGGGAAAATAATTCTGAAGCGATGAATTCCCTAAAATTATACATTCAAGCTGAAAAACAAAACAAACTCAAAATCATTCAAGAAAATCCTGAAGAAGCAACATTAGAATTAACTAATCAATTATATGATTTAAGCCACTCAGCATTCCAAATGCGCATGGCATATGCAGAGATAGATGATGTTAAAGAGGACGTTGCAATTAACACAATGGAGGAATTTTTAGGCTCAATTTACACTAGAGATGTTAAAACAGGAGAACCAATTTCAGTGTCAGAATACATGAAACGTACTTTGAATGATATTCCAGTATTAAAAAACTCAGGAATTGCAGATGCACCATTTGAAAGTATATTGGAATTATATGTTAAAGAAGGACATATTTTCACAATTCCATTAATACCAATTTCAGAAAATCATACAATTTCAATTGAAGAATATTGTGTTAGAAATGTGGACGAATTAAAATGTGACAGAATGATAGCACTTGGAACATTAGCACAAATGATAATACAAAAAGATCCAGAGACAGCAATAAATGCAATCAGAATTGCTTTGCTTGTTGCTAATGACATTAACAATGAAACGAATGCTGGATTAGATAGTGAATTAGAATATATGATATTTTTATCAAACTTTAATACACAAGAAATTATTAATTTAAAAATAATAGAACTTGATGATGGGAATTATGTTTCTTTGAATGAAATCAGTAAAATAAAATGCCAAGATGAAATTCCGTTACTTGAGAAAATAATTGAACATAACGATAAAGATAATATCAATATGGAATTATTAGATGAAGATTTTCAACTACTTGTTCAGAATATGGATGAAATTAAAAACAATCAATGTTCATTAATGATAGTATCAGAAAAATAACAATTAGTAATTTACAATTATTCTTTTTTAATAAATCCTATAAATGATAAAATGATTCCCGAAATAATTAAACCCCCACTAGTAAAACCTCCCACTCTTGAAAGAAAGTCCATAGGATCCATCAAAAGTTCTGCAGAAGGTTGTTTTAGAAAATCCATAGGAGATACTCCAAACACAACAGAAATTCCAATTCCAATTACTAAAATGCCAATACCAACTTTGAGAACATTATTCATTTTATTGACGTAATGCTTTGATCAAATCTAATACCACAGCAATTTTCATTGTAACATATGATCCATTTTGTTTTCCTTTCTTGATCATAGCATCCCAACCATATTGAACATCACCAGTAAGAATCAAAGTTGCTAATCCTTCACCAATTGCTTCTTTAGCCTGATCTGTTTCAAGTACTGATTCTGTGATTGTTTTCATTGTGATTTTCCTATAGTTAACTAATATTTACGATCTTATAAACTAGCTGGTTAACTAATTAGTTAACCATAAATATACAAGAGTGTTTATAATTAGTTAATTATGACCTTAGTAACTAAAACTATCAAAGGACAAGAATACTACTATTATCAGGATTCGATAAAAGTAGAGGATAAGAACAAGATTATCACTACTTGTGTTTGCAGAGCTGATATTTCAGGACAAAAACTAATAGATGAAAAACAAGAAGCCATTGTAAAACATTTTGTAAAAATGCTAAAAACTGGTACTGTTATCGGTAAACAACAATACAAGTTTGATACTTTACAAAGCGATGATCCTATAATGTTGAATGATACTCTAGATTACATTCGATTCCTATACAACGGATATAGAAAAATGCTTAATGAACAAGAGCTAGAAGATTTCAGTAAAATATTATTTGTAAAATATGTTCATGGTACTACTGCTATCGAAGGTAATACTTTAACTGAAGATGAAGCATATAGATTACTTGCATCTGATCTTACTCCTCAAAACAAATCAGTAAATGAAACATATGAAGTTGCAAATTATACCAATGTACAAGAATACATTTCCAAGTGTTCTGGAAATGTTACAGAACGAATGGTCCTACAAATTCATAAATTACTAATGAGTGGAATACGAGGAACTAATCGTAAACTAATCAATGCTGGCGAATATAGAACAGGGCAAGCAATACTTATGGGAATTGAATACAGACCTCCTCCAGCAGAGATGGTATCATCACAACTAAAATTACTTCTTGCAGAATATGAAAGTAAAATAAAAGATGGTATTCATCCACTAGAGGCTGCATCTTATTTTCACCAAAAATTTGAAGAGGTTCATCCATTTCAAGATGGTAATGGAAGAGTGGGAAGAGAAATTCTAAATTATATGTTGACACAAGAAGGATTTCCACCAATTTATGTTACTCCCAAACAACGAAGTGAATATTTGAGTGCATTACAAGATGGAAATACAGGAAATCACATCCCATTGTTTGTGTTTTGGTTATCTAGAATGGCAGCAACAATTCACTATCTGTTGGTAAAAACAAATCTCTTCTCAATTCTCGTAAGTAATGAAGCAAAAGAATTTGCAAAAGAGTTAGGAGCAGATGAAGTATATGATAATTTCTTGACAGTATCAAAGAAAGCAAGAGATGATCCTGAACCTCCATAATCCTTTTTATTTTAGGCACAAATTTTATCGTAATTGGCTTTTTGAGCGGTCTAATCCATGAAATTTCCTATGACAAGTTTCACACAAAATTTCAAGATTAGATGCTTCATTACCTCCTCCCAAACTTAACGGTTTTTTGTGATTGATTGTTAGTTTTTCTTTTGTTTTACATTCTGTGCACCTTGCACCTACTGCTTCTAAAATTGCTCTAAATGTGGGTCTTGGATGTTTTGGCATAGATACAAAGAGTTGTAAAGAATAGGATTTATGGTTTTTAGAATTTTTATTGTGACCCAAGATCTTGCATTGCGGAAAATGCAACAGCAATACCACGTATTGCTTCTAATCTCAAATGTTCTTCTTTACATGCATCACAACCAGACACAGGATTAGGAGAATGTTCTTTGCATAGAACTTTACGTAAATCCTTAAAGTAAAACAACAAAACCTCCTTTAATTGATCATCAGAATAATTTACCATTAATTTTTTTAGAGTTTCAACTGCTTCATCTACAGAATTTATCATATTAGAATTAAAAAGTGGATAGTAATTAAAGATTCAAAAAAATGAATTAGAGATCCATATTACAATCCATACAGTATCGATTGCCATTAGAATCTACATCTTGCATATTTTTTGGATGTTTACAGTTTGGTTGAATCTGTTTTTTAATTGCATTTAGAACTATTAGATCCGTTTCTATATGATCAGATATCATTTCGGCTACTTGAACTATCAAATCGTGTCCAATATTCCAAGATTTTGTAGGATCTTTAATTCCTTCTTTTAGATCTTTCTTTTGTTTGTAATATCCATCCAAAATTTCTAGTGCGTTTTTTACAGTCATTAAAATAAATTATTTCATGCAAATTTTACATTTGTTAGGATATGTTTTTTGATCAATATTTTCAAGTTTTTTGAATCTAATTGGATTTATAATATCATCAATATGACATCTACCGTCAGCATTAGGTAAGAAGTGAATCATTTTACTTGCAGAGTCGGGATTGACTACATACATGACTATTTTTCCTGTATTTTGTTCCAATCATTAACGATGTCTAAAGAATTATCCCACCAATCATCAAACGGAGGTCTTTCTGCTCCTCCTTCAATTCTATCATATGAACCACGAGAAATAGTATCTACTGATTGTGTAGTAAAACAATCTGTTTTTGTAATAATCCATCTACCATGAATCTGACTTTTTAGTTTGTTATCATCAATTACACGTAATTCACAAGATATACTATCTAATTTCATTTGATTTTTGAAATTCTTAAAGGAATCGCGTAATTTTTCATCAACTGTAGCAATCCCAGTTAAAATTTTGATTTCTTTGACTTTTTGTGTATCGATATAATATCGTAACCATTTCAATCCTTTTGAACGGAAAAATCCATCATACCATTTCACATATTCTTGACATTTTTGGAGTGTGTTCTCAATGATTAATTCATTATCAAAATCCATTTTTGGTTTCAATAATGTGTTTTCAAATTTTTCTTTGCCTACAGAACTTCCAATTCTCTTAGTAATCTCAATTAGAATTTCATTATTTCTTTCTTCAATGAATTTTTCAGAATTATTTTCAAGTAATGCTAAATATGCATCATTATTGATAAAATGAGTTTCTAATGTTTCTTTGAATTCATTTACATTATCTTTAAAATTAGATTCAGTTGTTTCTTGTAAATAGGTTGCAGGTTCTTTTGCTTTTTTCATCCATTCATTAGTTGCTTTTGCTAACCAAGTTTTGTTTAGAATTGATTCATTATATGGTTCATCTTCATATTTGGATTTTGGAAAAATATGATCTACATCTACTTTATTTTGTTTGAAAGTAGTTTGGTTAAGAACTGCTCGATTTTCTGCCCAATCTTTTGCACCTTTTAATGCTAATAGTGAAAGAACACCTCTGAAAATAGAACTTCGCTTATTTTTTTCGTTTTTTAAATTAATAGTACTAAAGAAAACTTGGCGGAATTCCTGATAGTCTTCAGGAATCACATCTGTTTCTATCCACTTTGTAACTGCATTATAGTCGCTGGTTTTTCGTGCATCTACAGATTTTGAATAAGCATTTGAAAAAACTGAGATCCAATACCAATATGATAATCTCTCATAGGCTTCTTTCTTGGAAGTTTTAGCTTCTTTCTCGATATAACGTAGTAAAGATGCTAAAACTGGAATCATTGGTTCAAAGGGTAACCAATTTCTAGATATCACACCAAATCCATTTTCTGATGTACTTTCAATATGCATTATGGCATCATTTGTGTAACTTAGCATTTCTTTCCATTTTGATACAAAATCGTCTTTGTCTTTTGATGTATTTTTGAAAATTTCATGAATGTCTCTATTTTTACATGATTTTGATTTTGAGAAACTTAATGCCATAGATTGCATTACGTAAAGACCCTTAGTACTTCCTCTTGGTTTTTCAAAATATTCTCTAATTTTGGGAAATTCCTTGTATGCCTTGTTCCAAATTGAGCGTAATTCTATCTCATTTCGGCTCAAAATTGCAATTAACAAATCAAATGGATCTAGTCTTTTTCCTGTGGTGTTAATTCTAACAAAGATTTCAACAACATCTTCAAAGGAAACTTTTTCAAGATTTATGAAAGGAATTTTGAATTTCTCTTTAATGTAATCTAATTTTTGTTCAATCGCTTCACATAATGGAAGAATTTCTTGTTCAAAACTAAGTTGTGGATATGATTCACTCACATATGCACGATATTTTCGAATCCAATCTTTGTATGATATTAGTTTGTTAAATGGGAATAATATTTTTGAATAACAATCTTCTGGATCAATTTCTTTTGAAAAAACTTTGATTACTTCTTTTGATTCTTTTGTTGAGAAGAATTCCCCAAAATCAATGTAAAAATATGAATTTTCATTTTCACCTTGAAGTGAATAGTCAGGAGATTTTATTGCATAATATAGTGATGTAATACGTTGTTGTCCATCTAATACAATTTTATTTTTTTTTAGATCTTCGTTTTCTTTTTTTACTCCATGAATTGCAGTAACTCCAATTTTTTCATCCAAAGTATTTTCCCAAAGTAATAATGACCCAACATAATATCCATGAAAAATTGAATTGAGGAAATTTTTAACCATATTTTTATCCCAATCAAAAAATCTTTGAAAATCAGGTACCGTCCATTCACCAGATTCACATAAATCAATTATATTTGGAATTCCTGTCTTTCGTGGTTCTCCTTGAAATTTCTCAATTAGTGCATTTTCATCATAAATTTTATGAAAATTTACTTTGCTGAATAATTGATTATAATTTACATTTTCAATTTTTGATACAGAAGGATCTTGTGTGATGGAATCATATTCTTTGATTACTGCTTCTTTAATTTTTGTTGATTCTTCTTCTGAAATTCCAAATGATTCAATGACAAATTTTGTATCCTGTTGTGTTGAAATAATTCCAAGACCAAGACACTTGTACTTGTCTCGATCTAATCTAAACAAAATACCAATTGGAATTTCATTATCCATACATTTTTTCAAATATGACATATCATCTCGATATTTTGTAGAATCCTCAAAATCATAGTTTATCTTCAATGTTGTGTGTGCTCTATCAATTTCAAGGTCCCATCTAGAATTAGGATTAAGCATTATTGATTGAGCATAGTCACTGTTAGCAGGTTTGTAAACACCTTTTACCAAATTATGCATGTAATGCGGATTTTCGACGTCTGCATCTGGCATTAATGGTGATTTTTCATCTTTTTTTCTTAAACCTCTAATTTTGTAGGAGGGTAGATTTTTTCCTCTTTTCTTTTGAAATTTAGCTAAAACTTGAAGTTGTGTTTTTGGAACATCTTCATCTTCAAACTGTTCTAATTCTTCTATAATTTTATCCGATTCAGAGGGTCTTCTCACTTTACTCTTTTTGAAAAGTTGCCATAAAATATGATTAAAATCATAAATGTTTAGAGATTTTAATTTTTCATCATTATTTTTGTATTTGAGAATTTCTTGTCTTAACTCAAAAAATGATTTTTCTTTTATTTCGTCTTTAGAAAACAAATGTAATACTTGTATAATTTTTTCAATTGCTTGTCCACTGTGAATTGATAGGAAAGATTCTGGAAAATATATTGAAAGAATTTTTGATCTAAAAAATCTTTGTAGAGTATTTTTCTGAATTGCATCTATATCTAATTTTTCTCCTGCATCAAGTAATTCTAATATTCTTTGTTTTGTTTTCTCTAAAGTATCTTCAGGTGAATCATACTTGTTTCTATTAAAATTGTATTCTTGTGTCTTTGTGATCATCCAAACACCAAAAATTGATTTTCCTCCAGGCATGATTATGCTCCCAAATGGTTTCATGTCTGAAAAGATTCTTGAACAAAATGTATCTTTTTTTGATTTATTTGTAACTGGATCAATTATTCCATCTACAAATTCATCGAGTTTTAATTTGGAAATTTTTTCTTTTGAAAAATCTTCCACAAATATTTTTCGTAGTTTTTCAATTTCATCTATTTCTAATCTATCTAGATCAAAACATTTTCTATTCTTTGAAAATTGTTCTACAAGTTTTTCTAATTTCTTTTTTCCATCAGTTGCATTATCTATCCATTCATCACAAAGATTAATCAAAATATCATTGGTATCTGATGAATTTTTGTAGTAAAGATTTACAAGTTTGTCTTTAATTGGTTCTATTACTTTGGATTTTTCTAATACCTCGAAAACTGGAGTTTGTGGAGTTTTATCTTCCTCAAGATAATCATTTTCTTTAATTAAAATGGCATCAATGTGTTCTTTGGGATATTTTCCGTTGTTTTCTAAAAGTGTCTTAATTACTAGTGGTTGATAATTTGATTGTAGATGTTTTGAATCATTTTTCCTTGAATTGATAAAATCTTGTAATTTTTCAAAAGAATCAATCAAATCACTCATGATAAGAAAGTTTGAACTACTCCCTAAAAAAATCAACATTTTCTAGAAAGTAATTTTAGTATGATTGTATGATCTCACTATATGACTGGTCTCACCTTCTATGGGGAGTAAAATCCAATTGACGGAAATAAAACCATGAATTTAATCAAAGAAGGCGTAAAATACGAGTTGAAATAGGTATTGGATAAGGTTGATGAAGAATTTTGAGTAATTTTTTAGTAATTATCCATAGCAGTTTTGTTAAGGTTATAAGAATTTGAAATGTTCAGAAATCAATGACTGAAATTTCCCGTGTAAAGAAAATTCTCAATATCCCACATCTGAGCTCAAAATGGATAGTTTAGATCGGATTTAGGTTATGTAAAACTTTGATTTTTAAAGTTCTAAAATTCAGTTAAAATATGCAAATTTTAGAATCAAAACTTGTTCCCGAAGTTAAAATACAAAATACTGTAACCACTGCAGATTTAAAACAAGAAATCGATATTGGATCATTTAACAAATATGAAAATTTAAGTTCAAATTTAGATTTGTATGCATGTGGATATGTCAAAGATGGTTTAATGATAGGTAGAGTCACAGTATTTAGAAATGGTAAATTAATTTCAGTTGGTACAAAAAGTCCTGAAGAATCAATTAAAGAATTAAAAAAAGCATCCAGAATTTTGAAAAAACATAAACTTTCAAAATATACAAAAATCATACCTCAAGTTAGAAACATTGTAGGAAGGTATGATCTAAAAAGAAAATTAGATATAGAAAAATTGGCAAGATCATTGCCAAAAAGTTTGTATGAACCAGAACAATTTGCAGGATTAATTTACAGATTAGAAGGTAGTTGTGTTGCATTGTTATTTACATCTGGAAAAGGAGTAATTGTAGGTGCAAAAACTATCGAAGAGGTTAATTCAGCATACTATGAAGTAAATACAAGAACAAAATAATTAATTTATTGAACATCAACAAAAAACTTCCATCTTAATTAGAAATTCTTTAACTCAAATAACCTTCGTTATATAGAAGAATAAAAAATGAAAGTATGAAGATGAAATCTGCAAAAAAAGTGACATTCAGAGCAAAAGTAACTGAAAAAGAGACTAGAAAATTCATCGACAAACAACTAGCAAAAGAAGGGTGGTCAAAAAGATACATCAAGGACGAAGTAAACTCTGTACTTTCAGATTTCAAAGAAAAAGACTATGTTCTCACTAAAGGGAAAGGAGACGATTCAGGAAGATTTATCGATTATTTGCTATTAGCTGAAGACAACAGTCCTCTTGCATTTATTGAAGCAAAAAAATTCTCAGTTTCAGAAGATAAAGGAAGGTCACAAGCAAGAACATATCTTGATGATATTGTAAAGCAAACAGATGAACCCATTTCATATTTTCTAACTAATGGAAACAAATGGCTATTAATCGATCAAGACGGAATTGAAAGACAAGTGAGTAAACCGTTTTCTCAATTAGATCTTTTAAGAAGACAAGAACTTTACAGAAATAGACAAGATCCAACAAAACAAGATTTTTCAAAAATTGTAGATAGGAAAAGAAGTAGAATTATTGTCAAACAAATGCTAGAACATATTCATAATGGATATAGAAGTGGATTAATTTCAATGGCAACAGGCACAGGAAAAACACGAGTTTCAATGGCAATAATTGATGCATTAATGAAAGCAAGAATTATCAGAAATGTTTTATTTGTAGTTGATAGAATTGCATTATCTAATTTAGCAAAAGAAGAAGGCTTCAAAGAATATTTTATAGAACCAGTAATCGATTTACGTGATGATCCAAAAAGTTTTCCCAATGGTTTGTATGTTACAACAGTTCAAACACTAAGATATGGAAATAAAAAAAAGTATTATGAAAAATTTTCTTCAGGTTTTTTTGATTTAATAATATTTGATGAAGCACATAGGTCAATTTATGATCCAAATAGAGAAGTCCATAGATATTTTGATGCAATTAGATTAGGATTAACAGCTACTCCTTCTAGTACAGAAAATAAGAATACATTTGAATTATTTGGTTGTGAAGGAGAAAGAGCTACAGTAGAATATCAATATGATGAAGCTGTAAAAGATGGAGTTCTAGTCCCATACAAGGCAGAAATTATCGATACAGCAGTTTTATCTCTAGGTATCGAAGGGACTAAATTAACAAAGGAATTAAAAACTCAATTAATTAAACAAGAAGAAGATCCTAGATATACACAGCTTCCTCCTTCTGCTTTTGCCAGAGTATTCATGGATGATAAAACAAATGAATTAGTAGTCAGAGAATTTCTTGCAAGATGTTACAAAACAGATGATGGAAAACCTGCAAAAACCATCTTCTTTTGTGTAAATATCAAACATGCAAAACATCTAAAGAAAATATTCAACAAATACATGCCCAAATTAAGTAAGGATGTTCAACTAATTGTTTCAGATCTCTATAGATACACAGATGAAATCAAGAGATTCAAAAATAAATCGAGTCCAAGGATTTCATTATCTGTAGGAGTTCTAGATACAGGAGTAAATATCCCAGAGGTATGCAATCTAGTATTTGCAAAACCAGTATTTTCAGGCATTAGATTTTGGCAAATGTTGGGAAGAGGGACCAGAAACCAAATAGCATGTAAACATTTCAAATGGTTACCAAATAATGAAAAAAAGGATTTTTTGATACTAGATTTTTCGATAGGCGGTCATTCTAATGTCAAATTTCACAATCTAAAAGAAGCAAAAGAAAAAAATGCAGGAGATAATGTCCAAACCAAGATTTTCATTAATAGGGTAGATTTGCTTAAAAAGAAACTAGGAACTACACAAGAAAAACATATCAAAAAGAAAATTTTAAAGGATGTAAAATCACTTGATAAAAATTCATTTATTGTTCGTGAAAAACTCCCAATAATCAAAAAAATGGTTTCTAAAAAATTTGAATTAAAACAACATGTTAATGAACTTAAAGAAGAAATTGCACCATTGATGGCATTAAATCCAAGTGAAAGTTCACTTGTGTCATCCTTTATTTTGCAAGTAGAGAGATTATTCAAACACATAGTAAATAATGACAATGAAAAAATTTTCAAAGTTATGGAAAATGTTCGAATAAAAATGGAGAATGTTTTACAAAAAGATCATTTAGAAATTATTCAAGAAAAGAGAGAAGATATTCTCAAAGTGTTTGAAGATACATTTTGGGATGGAGTGACTTTTGATGATGTTGAGTTTATCATAAAAGAACTTGCTCCATTAATGATTTATTTTGAACCAAATCCAAAAAGAGTGTTACAAGTTGATGCTCCTGATTTAGTATTAAACATAGAGAAATTTGAGCATCAGGTTAAAGAAGATAAAGAATTAAAAAAGTTTATTGAGTCAAATCCAATTTTAGTGAAAATTAAAAACGAAGAAGGAATAACATCACATGAATTAAAAGAACTTGAAAAACAATTATCAAAAATTAAACCAGATATAACCATTGAAAATGTTCAGAGAATACAAAAGATCGACTTTATGATATTTTTAAGAAAAGTCCTCGGAATGACACACGATTATGATCCACAAGAAATGATTGAAAGAGAATTTGAAAAACATATTATCAAGGTAACGAAAAACTATAATTCAGTACAGATTGAATTTTTAGAGTATCTAAAAATAATTTTTGCAAGAACTAAAAATATCGAACTTAAAGATTTTACAGAACCACCACTTGCCAATGAAAGACCACTTGACAAATTCCGAGCATCAGATTTAGAGAAAATTGTCAAAAGATGTGCTAAAATACGCATGAAATAAGTGGTTTACCTATAGTATACCCCATTCTTTAAATACATGATTAGAAAATAGAGGTTATGCCAATAGATAAAAAAGTCGTAATGTGTAAAATCTTACGAGAAGACTTCACGCGATTTCAACAATATTGTGATATGAATGATGAAACAACTAATGCATGTCTAAAGAGATTAATCTCTGAAAAAATTGATAATCCACAACCAACAAAAATTGCAGGGAAAAGTGTTTTTGAATATAATAAACAAAAAGATAATTTTTCATGGAAAGTTCTCTTAGATGATAATTCTACTGTAAGTATTGATGATAATTTACCTGCAGAAACTATTGAACAATTACTTGAATCATTAATGGATGCAATGGATAAAAGAAGTTTGGTTATTAAAAGATCAATGAATGATTCAGTTTCCATTCCAAGTAAATTATTGAGGGTTGAAAAATGAATGTTCAGAAAACCAAACTATGGGAAGAAAAAAAATTAGAAGATGTTTCAGAAGTGATAAGAGGGATAACGTTCCCATCCAATAGTAATATTCATGAACAAAAAAATGGATTTGTGGCATGTCTTAGGACAACGAATGTTCAAAATACTGTGGATTGGGAAAATATATGGCAAGTGCCAGAAAAATATGTTAAAAATAATGAAAAAATCATACAGATTAATGATATTCTCATTTCAAATGCGAATAGTCTTGATTTGGTTGGAAAAGTATCGTTTGTAGATAAAATTCCTTTTAAAACAACATGGGGATCTTTCATAACGGTTTTTAGAGCTTTGCCAAATATTGATCCAAAATTTCTATTCTACCAATTACGCTCAAAAAAAAATCGCATGTATTTACGTTCAATTGCTTCAACAACAACAAATATTTCAAACATTTCCATATCAAAACTAAAAAAAATTCCAATAATTTTACCACCACTTAAAATTCAACAAAAAATAGCCTCAATTTTAGAAAATGCAAATGAATTAAAAGAAATGAGGGAAAAAGCAGATGAATTAACAAAAGACTATCTGAAAGCAATTTTTCAAGAAATGTTTGGAGGTCCTGTAACAAACTCTAAAAAGTGGGAAATTAAAAAAATGAAAGATATATCAAAAAAAATAGTCAGTGGAACAACTCCTAAAGGTGGAAAGGAAGTTTATGTTGAGAAGGGAACAGTTTTTTTTAGAAGTCAAAATGTTTGGAAAAATAGATTATCACTTGATGACGTGGCACACATAGATAATGACACTCATGCTAAAATGATAAGAAGCAGTTTGAAGAATAAAGATATTTTGATGACTAAAACTGGCAGAATAAATACTGAAAATAGTAGTTTAGGCAGAGCTGCGATGTTTTTAGGAGAAGACAATAGTGCAAATATCAATGGGCATGTTTATTTGATAAGATTACAAGAAAACATAATTCCTGAATTTGTGTTATTTATTATTACAACTAATGAGTATAGAGAATACATTAGAAGCATATGTGTTGGTGCTATTGATAAAAGACAGATAAACAAGGAACATTTACAAAATTTCCCAATAATTTTCCCTCCAATTGAACTCCAAAAAAAATTTGTCTCAATCGTTAAAGAAGTTGAAGTTATGAAGGAACAACAAAAACAATCAAGAATACAAATACATAATTTGTTTAACTACTTGATGCAAAAAGCATTCAAAGGAGAATTAGCATGTTAGACGCAGCGTTAAAGTCAAAAATTAATCTACTTTGGGATAAATTTTGGAGTGGTGGAATATCAAATCCATTACAAGCGATAGAACAGATGTCATATCTCATCTTCATGAAAAGAATAGAAGATGAAGATATTGTGAGAGAACAAAATTCTAAACTGCTTAAAGAAAAATATGAATCAATTTTTAAAAAAAATGGAAATTGTAAGTGGTCAAAATGGACTCAGTTACCTGCAGATGAAATGTTAGAACATGTACGTGATATAGTTTTTCCATTTTTAAGAAAAATGAATGGAGGAGAGGAATCTGTGTATAATAAATATATGAAAGATGCAACTTTTACAATTCCCACAGCATCACTTCTTGCAGAAACAGTAAAAATTATCAATGATATGCATATCAAAGAAGAAAACAGAGACACACAAGGAGACATTTACGAATATTTACTTAATCAACTTCAAACTTCTGGCAAAAATGGACAGTTTAGAACTCCAAGACATATTATCAAAATGATGGTAGAGATATTAGATCCAAAATACGGAAACAAAATTTGTGATCCAGCATGTGGAACTGCAGGATTTCTAATAACATCTTATGAACACCTGCTTAAAAAAAATACATCAAAAAAATATGTTAAGAAAGGAAACTACAGAGGAGACAAATTAAATGAAAACCAATGGGAATTTCTAAGAGAGGAATCATTCTATGGTTTTGATTTTGATCAAACAATGACAAGAATTTCTTTGATGAATTTGATGATGCATGGAATAACCAATCCTAATATTGATCAGAAAAATACACTTTCAAAAAGATACGATGAGTCCGATTACTATGACGTTATTTTTGCCAATCCTCCATTCAAAGGAAGCATAGATGAATCTGAAATTAGTGATAGTTTTACAACTACAACAAAAAAAACTGAATTGTTATTTTTAGAACTCATGTATAACATATTAACTTCAACAGGAAGTTGTTCTGTAATTGTTCCTGATGGAGTGTTGTTTGGAAACTCCAAAGCTCATAGAGAAATTCGAGAGTTATTAATTGAAAAATGTAATTTACATGCAATTATTTCAATGCCTTCAGGAGTTTTCAAACCATATGCAGGTGTATCAACTGCAGTACTATATTTCACAAAAGGCGAATCAACAAAAAAAGTATGGTTTTATGACATGGAAAATGATGGGTTCAGCTTAGATGATAAAAGAACCAAAATTGACAAAGACGATATTCCAGATATTATTGAGAGATTCAAAAATAGACATAATGAAGAAAATAAAGATAGGAGAAAAAAACATTTTTTTGTACCCATCAAAGAAATTAAAGACAATAATTATGATTTGAGTAAATCAAAATACAAAGAAATAGCATATGAAGAAGAAAAATATGAGAAACCCATAATGATTAAGAAAAAGATTCTAAGCTTGGAAAAAAATATTATTGATATTTTAAATGAAATGCCTACAAAAATTAAAACATAATGAGATAACTAAATATTTTGGAAAATAGAACGAGAATTTTTGCGTTGGAATTACCTACTGAGATCTAGTTAACTCCTGAAATTCCTCCTAATGCATCCATTTTAGGCTCAATTATGGAGTGAGGAGAATTTTCTTTTATGAAACTCTGCATACTCCAGACCATAGGTCCTTGAAGTAAATTTTTGAAATACTCTGATCTTGCATGAATAATTTCTCGCCGAATCTGGAGTTGTAATTTTACATTTTCTTTGACTGACTCATCTTCAAGCAAATCATTAAGATGCATCAAATCTTGTAGAGAGCCATCTAGAGATTGTTTGAAAGTATTTGCAAGGTCTTTTTGTGCAAGATTAGTTAACCATTGATTACTTTGCTGCCTTTGTTTTTTCAAAGCACGGTATACGGAACTAACAGATATTCCTAGTCGTTTAGCTATTTTTTCAGAATTATATCCATTTTGATTAAGTTCACATATTGCAAGATTTAATTTTTCTTTTCCTTTCATTTTAGGTTCAGAATGATATGGTTTTAATCACTTTTTAGCATTTAAAAAAAAAGTAAGTGGTTAGATTATGCTTGAGCTATTTTATAGTATAGTTCTTTGATTTTCTCATCTACAAAATCTTTGTAACCATAACTTAGATAGAAGAGTTTTTTACAAAATTCATCTAATCCTTCTTTTTCTATTGGATAAACACGACAAATTGTTGAATTTACATTCCAATCATATTTTTTCTGCATATGTTTTGGATTTTGTAATAATTCCCAACGTATTGTATACTCTATTGCCTTTTGTCCACCCTTAGTAAGATTGAATGGTGTTTGATACATGTCTAAATCAACTGTATAGTATTTTTTACCTTCTGCAACAATATATGGAATATTATTTTCTCTACAATATTCATAATGTGCATTACGTTTTCTATGATCATTTGAAACTATGTATTTTATTTTATCTGTAATTTCAGAATCATTTTGCATAGCATTGATTTTTTCTTCTATTTCTTTTTCCAGTTTACTAATGCCTGATTCAACATCGGTATTAATTGACAATAGTACTGGATACCATCTAGGATCAGAATAAGATTTAATTTTTCTAGCTATTGGAAATCCTACTTGATGATTATATCTCCAACTTTCACATTTTTCTACAATAAGTTTCCCTTCAAAAATTAGTTCTTCCAATCCTCGTATTAACAGATGATTATTAGAAATCCAATAGATTATGGTTTTGTGTTCTTGAGAACCAATTGATGCACTAGAATCTTCTAAAGTTGCATCTAGTCCTTTTTCATTCAAGAATTTTTGTACTCTATCAATCGATGTTTTCTTTTCTGTTTTTACAAATTCTAAGATGTGTTTTTTACTCTCTTCTAATTGAGTCTCTATTTTACTCGTCATTACCAAATTGTTCTAAATTTCCCTAATATGAATGTACTCACTAAGAATTACATCTTTTTACTCTAGTGTATAGAAGATCTATAAGATATATAATTCTTTTCACCATATACTATATGGTATATCTTAAAATATTCAAATTCTCGTGTATATTAATAATTCTATAATATTTTTTCCAACTTTTCTCATTATTCTTAAAAAAATTTGATTATTCCACACTATTTTTCACTCTCATTCTTCCCTTCCTTCAGATGAGGTATTTTGGGCACTTGTAGCACTATGATTACTAACCATATGATACTCAAGTGACGATTGTTCCAAAAGTGCGATATAATCAACATTATACCTCTTGCACAAATTGATCAAATTTTCTCTATTTACAAATACACACATGTTAAATGGATTCTTTTTCTGTCTTGGAATTTGCAATCTATCAAGTATTCTTCCAAGACCACGGGATGAAAGATAACTTAGTTCTGGTGAAGTTTTTATTTTATACAACAATTCTTCTTGTTTGAACCAATCAATTTGATTTTCTGACTCTCCAATCTGTTTTAATTCACTTTTTGAAATATAATCCCGCAATAATTCTAAAACTTGGATGTCACTATTTTGTGATTGGTTTGTAATAGTTTTGATTTCATGTGTTTCTAAAATTACACTTCTTACAGATTCTTCTAATCCTTCAACACCATTTCTTTCAAATAGTCTTGCTAAAGTCATTATTGGTTTCCAAATTTGATTTCTTTCTCTAGGTGAAACATTTTCAATATCAAATAATTCACTTTTGATTCTTTTTACCTCATCAAAATAATCAAGTAATGATCTATACAACAAATCTCTTAACTCATGCCATATTCTTTCTTCATACACTACTTCAGAATCTATAACTAATTTGTTGGTACTTTTTAGCATCTTCATTGGAATTGCGCGGTCTTCAGTTACATCATTAATTGGTGTGATATGTCCAAGGGCTACGGGAACTCCAAGATCAAAGTTTTTTGAAATCCAACTCCCGCCCCTACTAGGAATTAAAATAGAATCTTGGGCATTTGTTCTAAATGCAGAGTTTAGTAGTTTTAACATGTTTGAGGAATGTTCAGATTTTGGATCAAGTAGATCCTCTTGCTCATCTACCAATATTGTGCAGTTTAATGATTCAACTATTCTTGCCCAATTTGGACCAGTTATTCGTAATGATAGGCGTGCATTATAGCATAAACATTCCAATATTGATAATGCCTTTGTCTTTCCAGAACCTTTGGAGCCACTAAAATCTAGATATGGATAGTATTCAAAAATTCTATAAAAATAAGTTCCAATAGCCCACAATACAAGTACATTTTGATAATCTATTGATTTTAGTTCAAGTAGATTTCCAATCTTTTCATGTATTTTTGTAAATGTATCTTTAAGATCAACTTTATTTTCATTCTCAAGAAAAGTTGTAACATCCACTGATCTCCATCTAACTTCTTCACCAATCCCCAAGTCGGGTAACTGAAAATCTTTTTCTAAATTATCTGCTTTTACGTGCCATAATTCTTTTTTCGATGTAATAAAGTACGGATAGTTATTGTATATTGATGTGTCATTTCCATCTTGTGCTGGAATGTATTCTTTGGTTGGTAAATAGATCAACACCCATGCATTATTATCAATAATTGATATTGGTCGTAGTTTTTTAATTTGTTCTTCTAAAATATTATAATGACATATTTTTCCATTCTTTGTTACTACTCTACTGTAATCTTTTTTTACTTCATCAAACCTTTGAATTTTGAATCCTTCAAGTAAACTATTTCTTTCGTTGTCTTGACTCATTTTTGTGCTCCTAAAAATTCTTCAATTATTTTATCCATTATTTCAGGATCAAATATCATTCCAACAAACTGATCATTTTTTTCAATTTTGTTAATTGGATTGTGTTTTCTAAATATTTCAGAGAATCTCTTTTTCTCTTCCAAGTAATCTTCTTTTGATTGCCAAATTATTTCACATTGAGGACAAGTCAATCCAAATTCCCCTTTGAAATTAGATGCTGGTTCATCTGGAACATAAAATCCACAATTATCACACAAAATCAATTTGAGAATCGACCTCGTTTTTCTTCATATGCTCGCTTGTAAATGAAAAGTATTCTAATCACTGCCTCTTCTGCTAATATAGCATTTTCAGGCTCATATGGCATGTGAATTATGTCTAAATGATAGATTAATTCCTCAAAACTATCAAAAATCACACTTTTTCCTAGATAGAGATTACATAGTGGACACCAAGTTGGATGCCATGATGTCATGAACAATAAATTTTCTGGATGATACATTTCGTTTGTAATTCTATCAATTTGAGATACCATTTTTTCATCCATTAAATTGACACCTCACGAAATACACAATCAGGGTATTCTTTCAAATGAGAAAACAATTTTGAAACTTGAGAAATTAATTCTACATGCTCATCATCAGAAACTGGAATTAATAGAACCAGTTCATGGTTATTGCACTTTATTGTATGACTCAAATGATACCTCCAGAAATGTAGATTGTTGCATACCCTACAGTATACCAAATCTTTATTTTCTGGAAATCCCTACTAATCATAGAAACCCCCAAAAGGTTTTAGGAAATAGTGGTGCTGTCTCGAAACTTTGCCACTATTTCTGGTTTTTAATTTCATCAGGTAAGTTAACATTTTGTTGAATATAACTTGGATGGTAATTTTTTCATTATTTGTATCAATTTGAAATTGCACGGAACTGCTATGTTTGTTAGTCACATAAATGATTCTGCAATAAATTTCACATCAGCTAGTTTCAAAACAATTCTTGTTTCTAGTTGGTATTGTTTTGGGATGAATATTTTATGCTTCAAGTAGAACTTGCATAACTTCGTTCAAATTGTTTTACAAGACAAGTTGGTGCAGTAATTGTTAGAAATCATAGACAATATGCAACATCACTTGACAGATGTCTGTGTAATCATGCAGAAGCTAATGCAATAATGCATTGTTCAATTTTAGGAATTGAAGCAAGAATTGAAGAGACAATACTATTCACAACATTTGCACCATGCCTAGAATCTATAAAAAATAACGTTGATTTAGTGATATTTTGACGTTAAAAAAATAAAATTAAGGAATGATTCCTTTATTTTTTAGAACATTCAAAATTATTTTTTGATTTTCTATTTGTTCAGTTTGAATTTTTTTGAGTTTTGCAATTTCAGTATTTTTTTCTTCTAGTTCTTGTTTTTCTTGTTCAAGTTTTGTAATTTTCATTTCTTGTTTCTTTGCGATATTGATAGTCAGTTCAGGAATTGCTTTACGAAATTCTGCAAAAAGATCCTGTATTTCAGGCACAAAATAGACCCCATCTAGAGCGATTTTGTGACCCATTAATTTTTCAGTGATTGCAGGGGCGATATCATTATTCATTTTTAGAATGGTGTTGAATCTCTTTCTAAATCCATGATTTTGTTGGACATCATATCTGCGACCATTTTTAACTCCTCTAAGATTTGTGAGTCGAAGAATTCGCTTTACCATGTTTGCCATAGATTCTACACTCATTGGTTTTGTTGGTTCAGAACCAAATCTATACTGATTTCTAAAGAGAGGCGAATCATCATTGAAAACTTCACCATCTCTTTTTCTTTGATCTAGGTAGATATCAAGACATTCAGAGGCTTCAGGAGTAAGAAATCCAACGTATTCTTCGGAATCATCCCGATAGAAAGTAAGTACCTTACATCCATCTTCAATATCCATAACATCACACATTCTAAGATCAGGGATTGCACCAATTCTACAACCAGTTGACGCCATTAGATGAATAATTGCTTTTGAGCGAATTTCCAAAGTACAGTTTAACATCTTTTCAATATTAGCCGTACTCCATGCTTTTCTCCCACTAGGTTTTCCTAGTGATGGAATTAATTTTCGTAGTTTTCTAAAATTGATATCTACTTTATCATTTACAACAAAGTATAACTCAATTGCAGCTATTGCAACTTTAATTGTTCCAGGTTTTACTCTAGTCTTCATGTCAATGATATAATCTTCCAACATTGTTTGCATTGTTTTTGAATCAATAGAAAGTAGTGATTCAAATTCTTTTAATCTACAAAACTTTACAAATCGTTTTAGTTGATAGTTGTATTGTTTTTTTGTCTGTTCTGATTTGATACTGTTCTCAAAAAGTAGTATTGTTCTTGATTGCACAGGTTAGTAACGTGCCTGTACTATTTAACCAACACAGTGCGTTAGAATAAACTGAATTTAAAGCAATGGTGATATCAAAATAAAATTACCATATAGGTTCATCAACCATTTTTAGACCATCACTAGTTATTTCAAATCCCATCACCTTCAATGCATTGTGTGAGGTAGGAG
>Ga0114933_10002132_pt1 | contig 20980 bp, 14 predicted proteins | sample 4SBtaG_FD_89691 | JGI IMG/M metagenome (GOLD analysis project Ga0114933, IMG submission 89691) | Deep subsurface microbial communities from Kolumbo volcano to uncover new lineages of life (NeLLi) - 4SBTROV12_W25 metaG | ecosystem: Environmental > Aquatic > Marine > Volcanic | place: Kolumbo... | reverse complement strand
GCAATGTAGATATACCTCAAAATCAATGGCACTCTATTAGCGACGTTTCAATTACAGCTACTAGCACATCTAGTGGGGATAATCATTTTAGAATTATTTGGAGTGTGTCAGGTTCTCAAATGCGAGAAGGTGCTAGATTTTATCTAAAAAATGTAAAAATAGAACAATTTAAATAAACAACAATTTTAATTTAATTTAATTATGGGAAAAAAGAAAGATAAGGTCGTAGACCTAAAGCCAGAGAAGATTACTGACGAGCAGTTGTCAAAACTTCAAAAAGTGGTTTCAGCAATCAATAAACTACAGTTTGATATTGGAAACGCTGAAGTTCAAAAACACGGTTTATTGCACGCTTTGTTTGAAGGTAATAATCAACTTAATGCAATGCAGTCTGAATTTAAAGAAGAATACGGTACAAACGATATCAATATTCAAAATGGCACGATAAATTATAAAGATGATGAGCCATCTGATTCGTAAGATCACGATAGGTAAAGACTACAAGAATGACGCCATGCACTATGCCGTTGGGCAAGAGGTGTATGGCGGTCATACTATTTGCGATATACTTGAAGAGGAAGACAAGTACTCTATTTATATCCGCAAAGAAAAAGCAGTTATACCTTGGAAAGATTTTAATAAAAACATGGCAATATCAGTAGAGTATAACTTAGAATACTAATGCAGTCTCTTTACAACTTTGTTGTAGAACCTATAGGTGAACGATATAATAACTCTAAGAAAGTTGGTGATAAAGAATTAATACTAAACACTGAAGTGTTTAATCACCAGCATGTCAATAGGCTTGCTAGAGTTGTTTCTGTACCTAAATTAGGAGATACAGACATACGGTGTGGAGATGTAGTTGTAGTCCATTTCAACGTGTTTAGGCGTTGGCATGATTTACACGGTAAAGAAAGAAATAGTAGATCTTATTATAAAGAAAATAAATACTTTGTGAATCACGATCAGATATTTCTTTACAAACGCGACAGTAATTGGACTTGTCCTAAAGGTTATTGTTTCATACAACCTATTAAAGACAATAGCGAGTTAAGCGTGGAAACTGAAAAACCTTTAGTTGGTATTGTAAAATATACTGACGGAACTGTTGACATAAAAGATCTAGTTGGTTTTAAACCTAATAGCAAATTTGAGTTTGTTATTGATGGTAAAAGACTTTACAGAGTTATGTCGAATTTTATTACAATTAAATATGAATATCAAGGAGACGAAGAAGAGTATAATCCAAGCTGGGCACAGAGCGGTTGAGGAATTAATTAAAGTAGCTAAAGAAGCTATTGTTGATTCAGATGATGATATATCAGCTGACAGACTCAAGAATGCCGCTGCCACAAAAAAGCTTGCTATCTTCGACGCCTTTGAGATATTAAACAGAATCCAAGAAGAAGAAAATCTTTTAGAGGGTAAAGCACCGGAAGAAGAAAAGAAAAGAGTATTCAAGGGTTTTGCTGAGGGTAGATCTAAATAATGTACGAACAGACTTTATATAAGATAATAGAACCTATAAAGAAAACCACTCTTACCAGACTTAACAGAGGTAAAAAGTGGAAGTACGGTTATAATAAAGAGCATGATATAGTTGTTCTTTCGCACAACGGGGTTATAGGTGATATATACGAAATACAAGGTTTTAAGATAGCTTTACCTAAAGCACCAAAGAACGTGTTTAAGCACGAGAAGAACAAGTGGGTTAAACAAGAATATCCCAAAGAGTTATCTCGTATTAAAAATATATTCGACTGGAGAAATTATCCAGACGAACAAAAAGAAAAGTGGCACGACTATATTGACGAAGAGTTCAGACGTAGAGAAGAAGGATTCTGGTTCACTAACAACGGAGTGCCGACATACATAACAGGTACACATTATATGTACCTACAATGGAGCAAGATTGACGTTGGAGCTCCAGACTTTAGAGAGGCAAACAGACTATTCTTTATATTCTGGGAAGCCTGTAAAGCTGACAAGAGATGCTATGGGATGTGCTACCTTAAAAACCGTCGTTCAGGTTTCTCGTTTATGTCGTCAGCTGAAACAGTTAACTTAGCCACTATATCGAGTGATAGTAGATATGGGATCCTTTCTAAGTCTGGTGCCGATGCGAAGAAAATGTTTACTGATAAAGTTGTACCTATATCAATAAATTACCCGTTCTTCTTTAAACCTATACAAGATGGTATGGATCGTCCAAAATCCGAACTTGCGTATAGAGTTCCAGCTAGTAAGTTTACTCGTAAGAAAATACAAGCAAACGAGCAACTTGAAGAGATAGCAGGTCTTGATACCACAATCGATTGGAAAAATACTGGTGACAATAGCTATGATGGCGAAAAGTTAAACTTGCTAGTACACGACGAAAGTGGTAAGTGGGAAAGACCTGATAACATATTAAACAACTGGCGAGTTACTAAAACCTGTCTAAGGTTAGGTAGTAGAATCGTTGGTAAGTGCATGATGGGTAGTACCAGCAACGCGCTTGATAAAGGTGGGGATAACTTTAAAAAACTGTACAATGATTCTGACGTATCAAGACGAAATGCTAATGGACAAACGAAGTCTGGCCTTTATTCTCTCTTTATCCCAATGGAATGGAACTATGAAGGATTTATTGACGAATACGGACTTCCAGTCTTTGATAATCCAGGTGATGATGTACGATATGGACCAAACGGTGAACTAATAGACGTAGGTGTAGTAACTAATTGGGAGAATGAGGCTGATGGTCTACGAGATGATCAAGACGCGTTAAATGAGTTTTACCGACAGTTCCCTAGAACCGAGGAGCATGCGTTTAGAGACGAGACTAAAAATAGTATATTTAATCTTATAAGGATATACGAACAAATAGATTTTAACGAAGGTAGTAGACACGCGGCGCATACTACTACTGGTAGTTTTCAGTGGGTAAACGGTATAAAAGATAGTAAGGTTATTTTTTATCCTGATCCTACGGGTAGATTCAAAGTAAGTTGGGTTCCTCCAGCCCATTTACAAAATAAACAAATAATAAAAAATGGAATTAAGTACCCTGCTAATGAACACATTGGTGCGTTCGGTTGCGATAGCTATGATATTAGCGGTACTGTTGATGGGAAAGGTTCTAAAGGAGCTCTTCACGGATTAACAAAATTCTCTATGGAAGACGCGCCGTCAAGTACGTTCTTCCTAGAATATATAGCTAGACCACAAACCGCAGAGATGTTTTTTGAAGACGTTTTAATGGCATTAGTTTTTTACGGTATGCCATTGTTAGCAGAGAATAACAAACCAAGATTATTGTATTATCTACGCAGAAGAGGTTATAGAGGATACAGTATGAACAGACCAGATAGAACTTGGAGAAAAATGTCTACAGCAGAGAAGGAGGTTGGCGGTATACCAAACTCTAGTGAAGATGTTAAGCAAGCTCACGCAGCGGCGATTGAGATGTACATCCAAAATCACGTTGGTCATTTAGGAGATGGTAACTATGGTACACTATATTTTAACGATCTACTGAACGATTGGGCAAGATTTGATATTAACAAAAGAACAAAGCACGATGCGTCAATAAGCTCTGGTCTAGCTATTATGGCTTGCAACAGACATTTATACGCACCAAACGCAACTGTAGAAAAACAACCATTAGATTTGAATATAGCAAAATACAACAATGACGGATTCACATCCCAGATAATTAAATAAGTATGGCGGATAATATATATGTAAACTTTCCTTCTCAAGCGGTTTCTGACCTAGAGAAAATGACCCCTGAGTATGGGTTGAAAGTTGCGCGCGCTATTGAAACAGAGTGGTTTAAAGATAACCACGATAATAGATATCGTAGCACACAGCGTAAATTTCACAACTTGAGATTATATGCTAGAGGAGAGCAGTCTATACAAAAATATAAAGACGAATTATCTATTAATGGTGATTTATCATACCTTAATTTAGATTGGAAACCCGTACCTATTATACCTAAGTTTGTAGACATAGTTGTAAACGGTATGTCTGAGAGAATGTTTGATGTTAAGGCGCAATCTCAAGACCAATATGGTGTAAGCAAGCGTACGGAGTATATGGAGTCTATTAAAAGGGATATGGATTCTAAAGTATATAATGATCAAGCCGCTAAGCAGTTTAATATAAATCTATACGAAAATGAACCAGACAAGCTGCCCGATTCAATAGAAGAATTGGACTTACATATGCAGCTTAGTTACAAGCAGGCTGTAGAAATAGCTGAAGAGCAGGCTATTAACGTTTTGTTAAAAGGTAACAACTACGATTCAATTAGACGTAGATTCTTATATGATCTTACGGTATTAGGCATTGGTTGTGTTAAAACGTGTTTTAACTGGAGTGAGGGTGCTACTGTAGAGTATGTGGATCCAGCAAATATTGTTTACTCATACACTGAATCTCCGTATTTTGAAGATATATACTACATAGGAGAAGTAAAAACAATTCCAATTAATGAACTTGCTAGAGAGTTTGATCATCTAACAGAATCTGATTTACAAGATATACATAACACCTCTAGCAAAAGATTTCTAGGTAACAGAAGAGTAGTAGAGTCTGATAATAACAAAGTACAAGTTCTTTACTTTAATTACAAAACATACGCAAACGATGTATATAAGTTAAAGGAAACGAAAACAGGTGGATATAAAGCGATTGAAAAAGACGATACATTTAATCCTCCTCAAGATAAACAAGAAGGATACTCGAGACTTCAGCGAATGGTAGAAGTTGTGTACGAAGGAGCTATGGTTCTAGGTACTGACAAATTGTTAAAATGGTGTAAATGTGAAAACATGATGCGTAGTAAATCTGACTTTAATAAAGTTAAGATGAACTATTCTCTTGTAGCACCGCGTATGTACGAAGGACGTATTGAGTCGTTAGTTAGCAGAATTACTGGTTTTGCTGATATGATTCAATTAACTCATTTAAAGTTACAGCAGGTTATGTCGCGCATGGTTCCTGACGGAGTATACCTTGACGCTGATGGACTTGCTGAAATAGATTTAGGTAATGGCACTAACTATAATCCTCAGGAAGCTCTTAATATGTTCTTCCAAACAGGTAGTGTAATTGGTCGAAGCTTCACCGCAGATGGAGACGCTAATCCTGGTGCTGTACCTATTAAAGAGATATCAAGTGGAGCAGGAGCGGGTAATAAACTCCAAGCGTTAATAGGCAACTACAATTATTATCTTCAAATGATTCGTGACGTAACGGGTCTTAATGAGGCTAGAGACGCGAGTGTTCCAGATCCTAAATCATTGGTTGGCGTACAAAAGCTAGCTGCTGCAAATTCTAATGTTGCAACGCGACATATATTACTTGGATCAATGTTCTTAACAAAGGAAGTTGCTGAAGCTCTATCGCTAAGAATATCTGATATATTAGAGTACTCACCAACAGCAGACGCGTTTGTTCAGGCAATTGGAGCCCATAATGTAGCTACGTTGAAGGAGATGAAGGATCTATACCTATATGACTTTGGTATATTTATTGAGTTAGAGCCAGATGAAGAGGAAAAGCAATTACTAGAAAATAATATACAAACAGCGTTAGCTCAACAGTTGATAGATTTAGATGATGCTATAGATATTAGAGAAGTTAGTAATTTAAAGTTAGCAAATCAATTATTAAAAATAAAGCGTAAGAAAAAACAAGAGCGTGACCAAGAACTCCAGGCCCAACAAGCGAAAGCTCAGGCAGACGCGAATGCACAGGCTCAACAAGCCGTTGCTCAAGCTGAGATGCAAAAAAATCAGGCAAAAGCTGAAGCGGACACGCAATTAGAGCAAGTTAAAGCACAAACTAAATTAACGCATCTTCAGGAGGAAGTTAGATTGAAAAAAGAGTTAATGCAATTCGAGTTTGATTTAAATCAACAACTCAGAGATCAAGAGCAATCTAACATCAAAGATGATCGTATGGAAAAACGAGGATTAGAGGTGATGAAAGAGCAAGGTAAAGATAGACGAGAAAGTGCTAAACAAGGAGTTAAAAAGTTTGAGTCTTCAGGTAATGATATACTTGGAGGCGGAATGGGTTTAGATAAGTTCAACCCTCAAATTGGAACTTAATTAATTATATAATATTTTATCATGGAAAATGACAACCAAACAGATCTTGAAGAGGTAATCAACGAGGTCGAAAATGAAACGCCACAAGTGGAAGAAGTGGTAGAAGAAAAACCAGAGATTGATCTAGATAAATTCGAAACAAAAGATGACCCAGATGTTATTAAAGTAGATTTATCAAAACCACCAACCAATGAAACTAAAGAAAGTAACACTGACGACACAGGAGTGGCTGGAAGCGATGAAGGTTCCGAGTCCGCACAAGAACAAGAAGAAGTACAACAGGAAGCAGAAGTACAAGGAGAAGTACCAGCATTAGAGGAGGTAACCGATGATGTAGAAGAATTCAAAGAAGAGATAGCTGAAGCTATCGACGAAGCAGAAGCTTCGGGCAAACCTCTTCCTGAGAATGTTCAGAAGTTAATTGACTTTATGGATGATACTGGTGGTGATATTGAAGACTATGTTAAGCTTAATAGAAATATTGAGGACATAGATGATCAAGACGCTTTACGCGAATACTATAAGAGAACTAAACCTCATTTGTCAAATGATGAAGTAGACTTTTTGATGGAAGATCAATTTGCATACGATGAATCTGAAGATGATGAAAGAGATATTAAACGTAAAAAATTGGCCCGAAAAGAGCAAGTTGCTGAGGCCAAGACCTACTTAGACGGGCAAAAGTCTAAATATTACGAAGAGATTAAAGCTGGAAGCAAGCTCACTAAAGAGCAGCAGAAGGCAATTGATTTCTTCAACCGATACAATAAAGAGGAGAAGCAAAAACAACAGCAAATTAAAACTACCGCTAGTGCTTTTAATAAAAAAACCGAGCAGGTTTTTAATGACAAATTCAAAGGTTTTGAATATAATGTCGGAGATAAAAGATACAGGTACAATGTTAATAACGCTGATCAAGTAAAGGAAACTCAGTTGGACATTAATAATTTCGTGAGAAAGTTTCTTAACGAAGACAACACAATGTCAGATGCTAAAGGTTACCACAAAAGCTTGTACACAGCTATGAATGCTGATGCTATTGCTCAACATTTCTACGAACAAGGTAAAGCTGATGCTATCAAAGATAGCGTAGCTAAAGCTAAAAACATTAACACGTCTGCTAGAACTACTCAAGGAGGACCTAAAGGAGGTGTTAAAGTTAGAGTGTTAGATAATGATACTTCTCCTACTTTTAAGTTCAAAAGAAAAAAGTAAATTAACAATTAAAGAAAATTAAAAATGGCTATTACAAGTTATTCGAGTGGCACATTCGCTGCCGCTCCAATTCAAGCCGCGTTAACAACTAATTACATCGACTTCGCAACTGGATCAGGTGTGGACTGGGCACAGCAATACGTACCAGACCTTATGGAGAAAGAAGCTGAGATCTTTGGTAATAGAACTGTTTCCGGCTTTCTAGCGCAAGTAGGCGCTGAAGAAGCGATGAGCGCAGACCAAGTTATTTGGGCTGAGCAAGGTCGTCTTCACTTAACATACACATGTGAGATTCAAACTGCTAGTACATCTCTAGTAAAGATCGTAAACGACGTAGATAATAACGCTATTGGTGCTAACCACGGTATCCGCGTTGGAGATCAAGTTTTACTTGCTAAAGCGGGTACGACTACTAGAGGTTACGTTGCAGAAATCTCTTTAGATAATTCAGGATCTGCTGCAACCTCATCTAATGAGTTCATCACTGTTCTACCTTATGGTCAAGCAGAGTTAGGCACTAGCTCACTATGGGCTAATGGCGACGACACTTGTAGAATTATGGTTTACGGTTCTGAGCACGCTAAAGGTACTACAGGTAAAGCTGCAGGTAACAAGCCACAGCACAAATCTTTAACAAACAAGCCAATTATCCTTAAGGATATGTACGAGGTATCTGGATCAGACGCTTCGCAAATTGGTTGGGTTGAAGTAGCTGCTGAGGATGGAACTTCAGGTTACTTATGGTACTTAAAGGCAGAAGCTGAAACTCGTCTTCGTTTCTCTGATTACTTAGAGATGACTATGATTGAGGCTAACACAGGTGATAGTACTTCAGAGATTCACGATCACACTGGCGGTTTAGGTACAGACGTTAACGTAGGTACTCAAGGATTATTCGCTGCTATTGAAGAGCGTGGCCACGTAACTACTGGTGTAACTGGTGTTAACGCGACTACTGATTTAGCTGAGTTTGATGACATGCTTGCTAAGTTTGACGAGAACGGTGCTATTGAAGAAAATATGTTGTTTGTAAATCGCGCTACAGCTCTTGCTATGGACGATATGCTTGCATCTATGAATTCTTACGGTGCTGGTGGTACTTCTTACGGAGTATTCGAAAACGACGAGGACATGGCATTAAACCTAGGTTTCTCTGGTTTCCGCCGTGGATCTTACGATTTCTACAAGTCTGACTGGAAGTACCTTAACGATAAGGCTACAAGAGGATTTATCAACGCTATAGATACAACAAACGCGGTTCGCGGAGTTGTTATCCCAGCGGGTGTATCTTCTGTATACGATCAGCAGTTAGGTAGAAACCTCAAGCGTCCGTTCTTACACACTCGCTACAGAGCTTCTCAAACTGAATCTCGTAAGATGAAGTCTTGGGTTACTGGTTCTGTTGGAGCTGTAACGTCAGATCTTGACGCTATGCAAATCCACATGTTATCTGAGCGTTGCTTAGTAGTACAAGGTGGTAACAACTTCATGTTGATGAAGTAAACTATATTTGACGAAACTACCTCACCTTCGGGTGGGGTAGTTTTATATTAACTTTTATTATATTATATTATGGCTAAAAAGAAAACACAAGAGGTTGTAGAAGAACCTCAAATAGATACAGTTGTAGCTGAAGCGCCAAAGCCAAAGCCTCAACCAGTAGTTGAAAAAGAACTACCTAAAAAAGATACTTGGGAAGTAAAAGATAGGCATTATTTTCTATTAAATAACATGACGCCTTTGACGTATTCTGTTAGATCTTCAAATATACATTATTTTGATGAAGAAAAAGGTTACGAACGAGAGTTAAAATACACATCTAATCAAAGAACTTGTTTTGTTGACGAGATGGTAGGCGATCAAAGATTAGAGCACATAACTTTCCAAAATGGAATACTTCACGTGCCTAAGCAAAAAGTTGTTTTGCAGAAATTACTATCCTTATACCACCCTCACAGAGATACTCTCTTTGCTGAGCGCAAACCTGTTAGAGAAGCAGCTAGCACTATTGATTTAATCGAACAAGAGATTGAAGCGATGAATGCAGCCTTAAACATGGATATAGATATGGCAGAAGCAGTAATGAGAGTAGAGATTGGTTCTAAGGTATCTAAGATGAGTTCTAAGGAGCTTAAGCGTGATTTATTACTATACGCTAAGAAGAACCCTCGTTTGTTCTTAGAGTTAGCGAATGATGATAACGTTATGTTAAGAAACTTTGGTGTTAGAGCGGTTGAAGCTGGAATTTTACAGTTATCAGCTGATCAACGTTATATTTCTTGGAGAGATAACGGTAGAAAGCTAATGACAGTTCCTTTTGATGAACACCCTTACAATGCCTTAGCCGCTTGGTTTAAGACTGACGAAGGGATGGAGATATACTCCAATATAGAAAAACGATTAAAATAATAATCACTTAGTTGGGTGGCCACCCTTCGGGGTGGTCACTAAACTATAAAAAACGAATTATGGCAGTAAGTGTAGATACGGTATATCAAAGAGTTTTAGCTCTTGCTAATAAAGAGCAAAGAGGTTATATTACCCCGCAGGAGTTTAACTTGCTCGCCAACCAGGCTCAAATGACTATATTTGAGTCTTATTTTTATCACAAAAATCTTCGCAATAGAACCGAGCCGGACAGATCTAACGAGATAGACGAGACTGATATAGATGAGTTGTTAGCAAGAAAGCTATCACCTTTTTCTATATTTCAAACTGTTACGAGTGGAACTACGTTTCCAGTTAACGGAACTATAAGCTCTGTAGCTAGACCAGTGTTTCAATACGGTATGGTATTATCCGGTAACGAACCGTGTCAAAAAGTAAGTGTGTTTGAAGCTCAACGTTTAAAAAATTCAACTAGGCATATGGCTACTACAGCCGGAAGAGCTCCTATATACTGCGACAGTAGAACAACAGGTGAAGACATACAGGTATATGACGGTGGTGACACTCCTGTTTCAAGTAGTGTTACTGTTGAATGTTTTTGCACGCCAAGAGAGGTTAACTGGGGATATGTAGTTGTTAACGGTAATGCGCTATCTAACCCATATGCTTCAACTGACTTCGAATTACATAGATCTGAAGAAGATACTTTAGTCTTTAAAATACTAGAGCTAGCTGGTATTGTAATGAACAAAACAGGTTTAACAACAACTATATCTCAACTTGCTGCTGGCGAGGTGCAGAGTCAAAACCAATAATTAAATGGGAGTAACAATAGATAGATATCACGATTATTACGTAGACGCTGGTGATCACGGCTCATATACTAAAATAAGTCTTGAAGAAATTATAGACTCGTTTACAGCTACGTATGTTGGTAAAGACAAGTTGTGTGAAAATGTTCTTTTATCCGACATTACTTTCCACGCTATTAGAGCTTTACAAGAGTTGAGTTACGACACTCTAAGAACTACGAAAGACTGGGAGATTGTTGTACCATCTACATTGGTTATGATTATGCCAATAGACTACGTAAATTACGTTAAAGTTTCTTGGAGTGATGGTAATGGTATTGAAAGAATACTTTATCCTACTAGTAAAACTTCTAATCCTAGAGATATAACACCTACGTTAACAGATGCGGGAGCATTTGCTAGCCCTGGAACTGACACGGATCTAGCTGATGATGAATTATCTACTACTTGGAATAATTATAACGCTCAAAGCACTACTGAAATAGGTAGTACTAACGCTGACCACGTAGATGATGAATGGGGACAATTAGTGGGAAATAGATATGGTCTTGATCCGCAGTATGGTCAATCTAACGGAACATTTTTTATTGATGAAGAACAGGGTAAATTTCACTTTAGTTCTAACTTAGCTGGTAAAACGCTAGTATTAAGATACCTTAGTGATGGCATAGTATCCACTAGTTCTGCTTCTTCTACGATAAATCTAGCTGGAAGTTATGTACCAAAATTAGCTGAAGAAGCTATATATAAACACATATTATATGGAGTATTATCAGCTAGACGTGGTAGCGATCCTAACATGCTTGCTTTAATAAAGAAGGAAAGATTCGCAGAGACTAGAAAAGCTAAACTAAGACTATCTAATATCAAATTAGAAGAATTAACTCAAATACTTAGAGGAAACTCTAAAATAATCAAGCACTAACGTATGAGTACAGAGTTGAAACATACTTTCTCCGCTGGTAGAATGAACAAGGATCTTGATGAGAGACTTGTACCCAACGGAGAATATAGAGACGCAACAAATGTAGAAATAGCTACATCAGAAAGTTCAAACGCTGGAGTAGTTCAAACTATTTTAGGTAATACTAAGCGTGAGACTATGGCTACGTTTGATAACTACACATTAGGTTCAACATTAACTAGTTACTACGATCTCGTATCAAGTGGATCTCTTCATACAAATTCAGCGACGTGCGTTGGAGCTATAGAGGATAAAACAAAAGATGTTGTATACTTCTTCGTACAATCGTCTATTAACACTGTAACAGGCGTTGCCTTAAATACGTGGAAAGATTATATCTTAGAATACAATACGGTAACAGAAAGACTTAGATATGTTTTTGTAGATATTTTCTACGTATCTTCTACTGTAACGTCTACTGTAAGCTCATCTAATACTTTCCACGTAGAGCTAGGCGCTGGAGTGGCAACCAACCAAACGGGTATTAGAATTGGTATGACCGTGACAAGTGGTGATATAAATTCTACGAACGACGTTTTAGTAACCGATATATCTTATGATACAACTGGAGGTGTTAATAAATGGAAGATCACTGTTGATACGCCTATTAACTTAACAGCAACTAATGCTATACAATTTACTGGTGAAAGAGTTCTTGAGTTTGAAAAAGGAGAATTAATTCCTGCAATAAATATTCTTGACGATTTTATATTCTGGACAGATAATAAACATGAACCTAAGAAAATAAACGTAACAAGATCTATATTAGGCACAGGTGGTACAGAACCTTTACACAACGCGGGAAACGGTGGTTACACAGCAGCGACTAACGCTATAAAATCTACGTTCCAAGGAGAAAACCCATACTTCCACACACGCTTAGTTGTAGCAGGACAACAGATAAACTCGTATGAAATAGTAACAAACCCAGATACAAATCGACCTATATACGTCGGCTTGCCAGATGTAACTGTTATTAAAAGAGCTCCTGTAACCGCGCTAGAGCTTGACATGTATAGAACATCAACTGATAGGGTTAACACCATAACAGGTGTACAAAACCCAGTTTCAGGAACTACATCGGCAAACTTTACAACGTTAATGGAAAGCGGCTGGAACGAAGCCGCGAACGAACTTATTGTGCAACCTGGTACAGAAGTAACAGTAACTTTTAATCAACCCGTTGATTTTCGTATGAACGACGTACTGCTGTTCGCTTCAATGGACAATAATTTAGTGGACTTAGATGAAGACTTTGATGTAGGCATAAGAGATGTTAGAGCTAAAGTGGTATATTCTCCAGGTGATGATTTAAATCCTAACGTCATACACGCAGGCCCATTTATAGTAGAAGTACTTTCTATTAAGGAGGACGTAACTATTGCTAACCAAGAATGGATAGTAAGATTAGAAGATAAAGATCCGCTATTTAATTTAAAATTCCCTAGATTTTCTTATAGATATAAGTACGAAGATGGAGAGTACTCTACGTTCGCACCTTGGTCTGAAATGGCTTTTTTACCAGGTCACTTTGATTATCAACCTAAAAAAGGTCATAACTTAGGAATGGTAAATGGATTACGTGGATTAAAACTGAAAGGTTATTACCCGCAATACAAGTCTCGACCTAGCGATGTAGTAGAGATAGACATACTGTATAAGGAGACTAACAATCCTACCGTATATGTTGTTGAAACTATAAGACCTACAGATCCACATCCATTATGGCCGAATAACGCAACTAGTGAATTTCCAAACAAAAGAGGTGAGTTTGAGTTGACGACAGATATGATACACGCTGTTGTCCCTAGTAATCAACTTATACGACCGTGGGACAACGTTCCCAAAAAAGCTTTAGCTCAAGAGGTAACGGCTAATAGAATAGTGTACGGAAACTACGTTCATAATTTTGATGTAAAAAACCCTCCAAAAATTGAACTGTCGTTAAATGCTGATGAGTATACTTTAGATTACAACGGTTATCCAGCTCCATCTGTAAAGTCTTTACGCGATTACCACGTAGGAGTTGTATTTAGCGATCGTTATGGAAGAGAAACACCCGTGTTAACTAACGAAGCTGCTACAATACGTGTCAACAAATTAAACACCGCAACCAGAAACAGGTTAAAAGTTAGTTTAAGTAATTCTATTGAGCCACCTAGTTGGGCTGAGTATTATTCTTTTTACGTTAAAGAAACATCTGTCCCTTATCACACGTTATCTCAAGACCGTTGGTATAACGCATCTGATGGCAATGTGTGGTTATCATTTCCTTCTTCAGAAAGAAATAAAATAGATGAAGAGGATTTCTTGATACTTAAAAAAGCGCATGGATCAAACCACGTTGTTCAAGATAAAGCTAAGTATAAAATACTGGCTATAGAAAGCGAAGCACCAGATTTTATCAAAACGCGAAGATTAAGTATCGGTAGAACTATCCAAGGTGATGCTATAGGTGAATCTGGTATAGGATACCCTTTACCTAATTTCAGGCGTGTTTTTGTTGAACGTGAGGAATTTATATCTACGTTTGGAGATCAACTTCATAGAGAACGACCAAAGAACTTATATCTTAGAATATGGCAAGGATCGGAAAATAAATCAAATTTTTACTTAGTAACAAACATTAATTACACCGGTGATGAAGATGAGGGTGCGAACACCGACCCATTTGCTATTACTGTAGAGGAATTATTTGGTGATGATATAGGATTCACGTCTACAGACGGTACATACGAAGGAGCTTCTGGTGTCTCTGGAATTCAAATAGAACTTGTAGAGTTTAGAGTTATGAATTTACCAGAATTTGATGGTAGATTTTTTGTTAAAGTATTTAAAGATGACGTGCTGCAAAAGTACGTTGTTGAATCATCTCCAAGTGAATGGTTTGTCGATATGGCTATGCCGGTGTCTTATATTAACAATAATGGTTATATTAACGCTGGTACTAGAATGGGTACCGCTCAAACTGGAGCCTTCGGATATGCCGGGGTTGTTCCTGAGCGCCCTATATATGCTAATTTAAACGACGGTACTAACTCTACTTACGATCTGAATCAGGATGGGTTTATGGATAATTGGTGGACAAACTACCCTTATAACGGATTAGAATTCTGGACAACATGGAATTATTACAGGAATGAAGCCCATCCAACTGAGCATAGTTGGTCTACTTTAAATGGATATGTCGGTGATGGAACGCACATACAGGGAGCTCCATATGTTTGGTTAAACGGTGACGATACCTACGCTGGTATTACAAACATGGCCAGCTTAATGGAAATATGCAATATACGTAGTATAAACGGAAATGGTTATACAAACGGTCCTTATCAAGAGGATACATATCACGCTGCTGCTGTAAGGTACTGGAAATATATTAATTCAAAACCTAGGATTTTTATCGATGCTTGCACTGCGTATAGTTACGGCGGTTGGCAATACTCTAGACCAGGTACTAGATTTAATTCTACAGTAATAAATCCAGGTCAAATTAATCCAGACGGATCAATAAATAACGCGGGTTCTCCCGACCAAAACTCCGATAATGGATTTTGGGATTTCATGGCCGGTGCGCCAAATACAGGCGATATCTATGGCGTTGGTGGTGATAACTATCCAAGTGATGCGCAGGGTCAAATTACACCAGGAGACGTTGGTCCACACAACGTTCATAACCGTGGAGCACTAGCGTTATATGGAGTACCTGGAGGATCAAGTGTTGATCCGGATTCTGAAGGTGGAATTACTAATATACCAGCACCAACGGTTTCTGGCACTGGAGGTGCATTTGGAGATTACTACGCAGCGGGTGGGCAAGGCGGTGCAGCCGAAAACGGGTATAGTGATTTAAACCCGGCGTTTCACGGCACACCAAGTAGAGGAATATGGGATGTTAATAACTTCTCAGCTATAGATTTATCTTGGTGTGGCTGGGATGACACGGAAGGAGATGATGGAGTACCAAACACGGAAGAAACAGTTTCTGTGAATATATCTCAACATCCAGAAGACACTTATAACAATATGGTTAAAGAGTTTATGGAAAAACTCGTTGAGCCTGGCACTAGATTTAGATTTCAAAACGATCCAGACAAGCAGGTGTATACAGTATTTCCTTACGTATATCCATATGTTTTTGATGGGTTTGATAACCCATCATATTATGATCAACCAACTAGTATACAAGATGGTGTTTATGGTATATTTAACGTAGGAAGTGATCCAAGTAGTGACACTGGTCACATGGAACAGTGGGCTAATTGGAATAGAAGACAACGCTGGACAATATTAGTTGAACCTAAAATAGGTGACACCGCGCGTGGATATAACCCCATACACGGTACACACCCAACCGCTCTAGTTAATGTCAATGAAAACGGTTTCTTACTTGGTGTTGATGATCCTGACTTTAGAAGAGCTTTAAAACATGATGGTACTGATCAAGATATTATAGAAATAGTACATCCTTTTAGTGACCAAAGTTCACATTATTCTGACAATCCAGGTATATGGGAAACTGAACCTAAAGAATCTGTTGAACTAGATATATACTATCAAGCAAGTTCGCTAATACCATTAGTGCTTAACGATAAGACAAATGAGGAGTTTATACCTCTAGGATCTGAACTTGTTCAAGCAAACAGTTATTTTGTACCAGGTGAACCTACTAATATTCTAGATGCCGCACAGTTAGTGCAAGTTGTATATAATAACAAGTTACAGGTTCTAAGTTGGGACAAAACAACTATTACTTTAAACGGTAATTTATATTGGCCTGAGATTGTAAATGCTTTTTACAGTAGTCTTCAACCAAACTACGACGCCAACAATCCCGTATTAAGCGCTGGCGAAGTGATTCACTTCAACACGCCTAATAACAACAGTGTCACAGCCGTTGTGGCTGAGGACGTGTATCTTAGTAACGCAACAACAAACATCTCACTTGGAGGTGTTAATATAGATATAAAAATAACTGGAGATATTAGCACAGAAAACGTAGATCATATGCTATACACCCAAGAGCATAAGCTTGGTTGGAATAATTGTTGGTGTTTTGGAAATGGCGTAGAATCTGATAGAATAAGAGATGACTTTAATGCGCCTGAAGTAGATAATGGTGTTAAAGTGTCTGCGTCTGTGGATAATCCAGATGTAAAAGAAGAGCGTAGGAAGTATGGTATGATATGGTCTGGTATATATAATTCTCAAGCTGGAGTAAATAATACTAACCAATTTATCGCTGGTGAAAACATAACTAAAGATATAAATCCATCTCACGGTAGTATACAGGCTTTAAAAGCAAGAGATACTAGAGTGATCATGTTCTGTGAAGATAAAGTTCTTCGAGCAGATACTAATAGAGACATGCTCTTTAATGCTGATGGTAGTTCTCAAGTTGTTGCTAGTACAGCGGTGATTGGTAGCGCTGTAGCGTATCAAGGTGACTACGGTATATCTACAAATCCAGAGTCCTTAGCTGTAACACCTAGAAACATGTTCTTTACAGATGTTATGAGAGGTAAAGTTTTAGCTTTGAATGACAATGAGGGCATACGTGATATATCAGAAGCTGGTATGAAGGATTATTTTTCGGATTTAATGGCTCGTAATGTGCACTCTGCTATAGGTACGTATGATGAGCGCAAAAATGAATACAACGTATCAATAGGCACTAAATATAAACACGAACAACATACTTATACTGCTCAAACAACAGTATCCTACAATGAGAGATCTAAAGGTTGGTCTAGTTTTAAAACGTTTAGCTCTACTGTTAGTGTATCTGGAGCTTTGACAGAAGTCAAGGGTTTAGAAACCGGCGTGAGTTTAAATAACGAATATTATACTTTCTTTGATGGGCATATTTGGCAGCACCACCACAATGCTACGAGAAATAATTTCTACGCAACACAAAATACATCTGATATTACGTTGTTATTTAATGATCAACCTGAGTTTATAAAAAGTTTTAACACTTTAAACTACGAGGGTTCACAAGCGAGAATAACAAACTTTGATACAGAAACGTTTGATGGTTATTACAATAATGATGTCACTACCAATGATGGGATTCAAGCAGGTATCACCACTATTACTGATGGTGAATACTTTAACTTAGGTGGATCAGGCGCTGATAGCGTTGGTACAGCAGGTTGGTCTGTAGAAAATTTAACCACAAATCTACAGTCATGCGGTAGCTTAGAGTTTAAGGATAAAGAAGGTAAGTGGTTTGCTTATCCAACGGGTGAAACTACAACGCTGAATAATCTAAATGGAAAAGAGTTTTCTGTTCAAGGTTTAGGACAAGCTACAATGACTCACGCTGGTGGTGCAGCTTACAAAGGTAATATAACTATAACTGTTAAAAACGATTCAGCTAATGCAGCTGGAGATGTAAATTGGGATTAATATGGGAACTTGGTATACAACTACAGCTACGGCAACTGAAATAGGTGGAACAGATCTAGTTGATGATATATACGATATCATTATAAGTCCTGTAGACCCAGATACTGGTATACATAGCGGTACATATATTCAGGCATCAAACTTTACAATCGGTTCCGCAAGCGAAACATCTGAAGGATCTGGTGTATGGACAGGTGGTAACGTAGACTCTGGTGTTGCATCAGTAACTTTCACGGACTTAGGTACAGCTGGTCAAATTAATAATAATGTTAGAGCCCGCGTTAAAATGGGTACAACATCACCTAATGTGGATACGTCGTTTCATATTGATATAGATGAAAAAGCTACTGGTGGTACTACTCAAGTATTAGCAAGAGCCGTGAATTTTTTCGTGACAATACCATACAGCAATAGGTGGACGCACGAGTTTTATTATCCGTGGTCGAATAACTCTTGGGTTCCACAACCAGCAAGTATGAACAATGGGATGTTGGTTAGAACTTTAGTAAATGAAGGTGATGTTGAAGATGATGGTTTTTATAAATATAGATTTGCGGGTACTATAAACGACTACCAACTTGATGCGGATTATCAGATTACAAAAATTGCTGCTTTTAGAACAAACCCCGATACGGGACAGCTTTTAGATCCTTTACCTTCTGTTGTAGAAAGTGGGGATGGAGCACCAGATTTCAATCCTCACAGTCACTATTTTACATACAATACAGTGAGCGGTGTCCAAGGCTACTTTACGCAGCAGTTCTATTCTGATGCTTATTCTACAGTTCTTGGCGAATGGCACGCCCCTCAAACTGACGTACAGGGTAATCCACTTGATTTACCTGGAGTTCCTTATGCTCTTACTTTAACCATATCTTATAATCCGCCAGATATGTGGGAGGGTTGGTTACTTGATGATTATTTATCTTGGTTAGGGCACACTATAAACTGGGACTTCGATACAATAACTCCAACCGGAGGAGTCAGCTATGATGAGAAAATGATTACAAGTGTTAAAGTACCGTCTGCTCTACGCCCAACGTCTGGATATCAAAATATTGTTGTTAGAGGAACACCAGATGCTCAATATGAAATTAGTGTAACAGAAAGAACGAGTTTAAAAGATTTTACACCTGTAAAGTTTTACAGTTTCCATGGCGTTGGTCGATTAACGACAACGCAAGATAGAAATATATTTCAGATCGGTGCTAACGGTAGAAACAATCATAGGTTTATATTGCCAGAGGTAACTGAAAAGAAAATGTATGATATTTATGTTTCACCACTTGGAGACACGAAAATTAAGGAAGGTCTACCAACAAAACTAGGTGACAAAACATTTGAAAAAACTGGTTACAACACTTTAACTATTAGAGCTACAGCCGGTACGGAAGCTAATTGGGATTTAAGTGGTACTGGAACTTCAGTAAGAGACGCTGTTATAAGTAGAAAAGCCTAAGAAAAATGAAAAAACACATAACAACGTATGGTTCTCCTAAATCAAATGTAGCGGGATCAACTAGACTATTACTAGAAGAGCGTAACGATAGAATATTTGAAGGTATGTACGTCACCAGCCCAATGCAAGGGAGTGGTATACCACACTTAACTACTGTTACTAAAGTAAATAGAGAAAAAATAACGCTAAGCAATAGTTGCGTTATCAACCAATCAGAAACTTTAAGGTTTGATACTAAATCTCCTAAATTTGTACCATTCACGCTTGTAATACCAGCTGGCAGCACTTTAGGTTCTGAGCTTGTTGTTGGCGCGGCTGGCACGGCTGAGAATTCAACGTTTAACAGTAGTGTTGGTGACTGGGTTGCACTTGATGATACTGGTAGTGATGTTTCTATAGGTAGAGACGGCGCGAAGTTACAAGTAACTACTACAACTGATAATGAAATAGAAGGAGCACAACTACCCGAGGAGGACGTTGGAGATGGCTCTTCTACATCTCTTGTTGCGGGGCAAGTTTATAGAGTTAGTATGGATCTAGATTTAACTACGCCGGGTACTGGCACTATGTCAATGGTGATGGGGTTAGGTGGTACTTTATCCTCTGCTTTTGACATCACAACAACAGAGACGACTTATACGCAAGATATAACCGCTGCTAATGCTACTGGTCATTTGTTAATATATAACACTTCAGCGACAGCCAGCGTATTTACGGTAGACAACGTGTCAGTGAAGAGGTTGTCATATAAAAACCTTGATGTAATAAGTACTTCATCAGCGAGTTATTTACCAAACTACGCTTTAGGTGGTGCGGTTAATTCATTTAGCGTGAATACGGCTGGTTCTACAATTGGATCTCCTAGTACTGATATAGTGTTAGAAGCGCCTGGAGTACAGTATGGTTTACCCGGAATGGTTGTTAGAGGCCCAGGTATAACCGGAATAGGTGGTGCTAATTACGCTGAAATTAAATCTTCAAATATTGGTAGTAAAAGTATAACAGTATCTCCTGTGCAGGAGATAGCTAGTGGAGTAACATTAACGATAAGCAAAAGCCCAGATCCTGACGCAGCAGTATCAACTATGAGTGGTGTTGAATTAGTACACGCACAAGCTGCGATAACAACAACCTCAGGTGACCCAACCAATAATCAAGAGATAGCTAAAATATACGGATATGTTGAAGTAAGCAAAATTACAGACAACGTAACGCTACCTTTATATATAGATAATCTACTAACTTCATCATAATGCCATTAGTAACTATAAACTTTAATAACCCAATAAATGTATCTTGCCAAGTTGGTGATACAGCGTACTACGTGGCAACAGGTAGTGATGGTGGTTTTACTACAAACGGAGCTAATAATATAGTAGAGATAGGTACTATCTTAGAAATAACAACACAAGATAGTGACTCTACATTTAATGATAGAATTATAGTAGATTCTACGCTATTGGGTTGGGATAGTAATAGCGCCACTTACTTCATGTTGTTCTCAAAAGATAATAAAGCTAACCTAAGCTCACCTTTAGGTTATTATGCTAGCGTTAAGCTAACTAACAACTCAACAACAGAAGCCGAGTTGTTCTCCGTTGGCGCGGATGTGTTTACAAGTAGT
>Ga0114933_10002129_pt1 | contig 20988 bp, 22 predicted proteins | sample 4SBtaG_FD_89691 | JGI IMG/M metagenome (GOLD analysis project Ga0114933, IMG submission 89691) | Deep subsurface microbial communities from Kolumbo volcano to uncover new lineages of life (NeLLi) - 4SBTROV12_W25 metaG | ecosystem: Environmental > Aquatic > Marine > Volcanic | place: Kolumbo... | reverse complement strand
GCGCAGAGGCCCGAGCACATCGGCCACTTCGGCACCTACGCCGGCGGCGAGCAGCGCTACCTCGACACCATGTCGATGTACCAGAACGACCCGGAGCTGCTCTACGCCATGATGGAGCGCGACCGGCTCCGCTACCTCGTCGTCGAGGCCATCGAGGTCGAGGACATCGAGGGGCCGATGCGCACCCTCCGTGACGCCGGGAGCGGAGGCCTGAGCCGGCTCAGAGCGGTCTACGCGGCCAGCCCGCACCCCCGCTTCGAGGGCAGGCCCGGCGCTTGGGTCTATGAGCTGGTCGACGGAGCACGCATCGTGGGTCAGGTCGATCCGGGACAGGACGTGCGGCTGCGACTGTCCGTACGGGTCAACGACGAACCCTGGTACTGGCGTTCGGAGCCCACCGTGGACGCCGAGGGCCGCTTCGAGGCACGCATCCCCTACTGGAACGGCGAGCAGGGCGCGCTGCAGATCAGCCCGAAGACCACGCTGTTCGTGGACGACGAGATCGTCATGCGCTTCAAGATCAGCGAGGATCTGGTCCGCAGCGGCGGTGTGCTCGAGCTGGAGCTGCCGACCGAGGAGGCCGAGTGATGCTGGTGCTGGACTTCGACGGGACGATGACCGACGCGGAGGCGGAGGGCGGTCCCTACCGCGAGGGCTACCTCGCCGACCTGGCGGTGCTCTGTGGCGCCGACCTCGACGAGGTCCTGGGCCTCGCTGTGGGCTTCGAGGAGGAGGTCGCAGCCGATCCGGACCGCTATGGCTGGGTCTTCGGCGGACACATCGTCGCGCCCGCGATCGTCGATCCCTACCTCCGGGTGATGCCGGTAGCGCGCAAGGTCCTCGACCACTTCGGCGTCTTCACCTCGGTCGTCGAGAGGGACCGGCTGCTCGACGGCATCCTCTACAAGTACAACTACCCCAAGACGCGGAACGTGTTCCGGGACGGCGCCGGCGAGCTCCTGGCGGGCTTCGAGGGGCAGCCGGTCTACATCGTCACGAACTCCCACACGGACGCGGTCCAGGCCAAGGTCACGACCCTCGGTCAGGACTGGCTGGTGCCCCGGGTCTTCGGTCGCGCGAAGAAGTACGTGCTCGACGCGGGCTTCACCGACGTGCCGGAGTCCATCGAGCTGCCAGGGCTGTCCCGGCCGGTGCTGCTCCGTCGCCGGCTCTACTTCGAGGTCCTCTCGATGCTGCTCGATCGCGAAGACGCGGACTGGTCGGAGCTGACCGTGGTGGGCGACATCTTCGAGCTCGACCTGTGCCTCCCGTGGGCCCTCGGCGCCCGGGTCGGCCTGGTCGTGAACCGCTTCACCCCCACCTACGAGAAGGCCTTCCTCGAGGCCGACGAGCGCGGCTTCCTCGTCGAGGACATCCGCTCCCTGTCCGGGGTGCTTCAGGCCTGAGCCCGGAACCACTCCGCGTGCTTGTCGACGTCGAGGTCCTCGGGGTCCAGGGCGTGCCGGACGCAGAAGCCGAGGATGACGGTGAACAGGAGCTCGTCGTCCATGTCGAGCTGCTCGGTCAAGGCCTGGCGGTAGAGGCGCAGCGCGTCGCGTGTGGCGTTCTCGGTCGGCTCGATCCGGTGGTGGTCGAGGGCCAGCTGCAGGGTCGAGGACAGCCGGGGCACCCGGTCCCGCACGAAGCCGGCGAGCTCGTCGAGCTTCTCCGCTCGGCTCTGGCCCTGGGCGAGGCGCCCGACGGCCTCGACGATGTCCTGCTGACCGACGTGGGCGAAGAGCTGCTGGGCGATGGACTTCTTGTCCGGGAAGTAGTGGTAGAGCTTGCCGATGCTGACGCCGGCGGCCTTCGCGAGCCCTCGCATACGGACGGATCCGTAGCCGTGGCTGGCGAAGGCCTCGAAGCAGCGGTCGAGCAGCCGAGCCCGCTCCGCGTCGTGATCGACGACCTTAGGCAGCCTTGGCCTCCCACTCCTCGAGGAGGGGGTGCATGACCTTGAAGAAGAGCGGCGGACAGGTCGCGAGCACGATCATGCCCGGGTAGCCGGTGGGGAACTGGGGGGCCTCGGGGAAGCTGCGCAGGGCCTCGAAGGGGCGACCGGGGTTGGCGTGGTGGTCGCTGTGGCGAGAGAGCTCGAACAAGAGCGCGCGGCCGATGGGGTGGTCGCTGTTCCAGCTGTGGACCGGGCGGACCCGCTCCCACTTGCCGTCGGTCTTCTGGCGGCGCAGGCCGTAGTGCTCGACGTAGTTGACGGTCTCGAGCAGCAGGAAGCCGACGGTGGCCGAGGCGATGAAGAAGGCGGCGGCGGGCAGGCTGTAGAGCGCGATGGCGCCGACGATCAGGAGCTGGACGAGCTGGATCTGGAGGTGCTCGTTGTCGAAGGTCCAGGGGCTCCTGTCCTTGCGGGCCAGGCGGTCGCGCTCGAGGCGCCACGAGGTCATCCAGGTGCCCGGCACGCTGCGCAGCCAGTGGGTGAACAGCACGTCGCCGCGACGGGCGCTGACCACGTCGTCGTCGGTCGCGACGAAGCGGTGGTGGCCGCGGTTGTGCTCGATGTAGAAGTGGCCGTAGAGGCTCGACATCAGGGCCGCCTTGGCCAGCCGCTGCTCGAACTTCGTGCGGCGATGACCCAGCTCATGGCCGACGTTGATGCCGAAGGTCCCGCAGCAGATGCCGAGCGTGGCGATCGCTCCGGCGATCTCCCAGGGCGCGGTGAAGGTGCCCTGCGCGAACTGGAAGACGCCCAGGGCGACCAGCCCCCACTGCATCACGACGAAGCCGTAGACCAGCCAGTCGAAGCGCCGATCCGCCCGGACGGCGGCCTCTTCGTCCGCGTCGCGGTTCTGGGTCTGCGGCTTGATGATCAGCTCGGCGAGGGGGACTGCGCCGAAGGTGATGAGCGGCAGGAGCCACGTCCAGAGCCCTCCCAGCCACAGCCCGAAGGCAGCGATGAAGGGGAAGATCAGCGTGGTGGCGTAGGCGGACAGCGGCATGTCGGAGTCCTCAGTCTAATGGGTTTTATACCGAACGTTTGTTCTATAAAACAGATCCGGAGAGGCGTCAACTACTCTGATGACGTGCCGGTGACACTGCATCGCGGGGACCTCACGGCGATGGACGTCGACGCCATCGTCAACGCCGCGAATCCACGCATGCTCGGCGGGGGCGGCGTGGACGGTGCGATCCATCGCGCCGCCGGGCGCGAGCTGGTCGAGGCTTGCCGGCAGGTCGAGTCGATCGGGGGCGTGCGCTGCCCACCTGGCGAGGCCCGCATCACCCCGGGCTTCCGGCTTCGCGCGAGGTGGGTGATCCACACGGTCGGGCCCGTGTATGCGAGGGACCCGGATCCCCCGGAGACCCTGGTGAGAGCTCACCGATCGAGCCTCCAGTTGGCGACCTCGCGGGGTCTCTCGAGCGTCGCCTTCCCGGCGATCAGCTGCGGGGTCTACGGCTACCCACTGCACGAGGCGGCTCCGATCGCCCTCGGCGTCGCTCGGGAGTTCCCGGACCTGGACGTCGCCTTCGTGCTCTTCGGGGACGCGACCTTCGCCGCCTGGGAGGCGGCGCTGTGATGATCCTCGCGCTGCTCGCTTGCGACGTCGCCCGGCCCGTCGACGAACCGACGGAGTCCTTCTCTGCCATGGGCGTTCTTCCAAGCACGCGGTGGGAGACCGCCTACCTGACCTTGGCGCGGACTCTGCTCGAGGGTGACCCTGACGAACACACGCTCTACATCACGCCGGCCGAGCCGACGATCGAGGACAGCCTCGGCGAGCCGGTCCTCGTCGAACCCGTTGTGTGGCAGGACTACGAGTATGGCTACGCGGCGGTCGAGGGCTTCGACCCCGGCGCGTACCGCGTCACCCACGTGTCCGGGCGGGAGCTTCCGGACGCCATGGACTTCGAGATCGAGGCCCACGGACAGCTGCCGGTGTCCTTTGCCGAGGGCGATCTCTTCCGATTGACCTACGCGTGGTCCCCGCTGCTCGGGGGCCAGGACTACGGCTTGGTGCGTGGCTACTCCTACCTGGAGGTCGTCGCCCTCGAAGGGGACGCGCTGGACTTCCGGCTCCTCCGGGGACACATCGACGAGAGCTGCGTGGTCTACGAGGGCACCGGCATCGTGGATGAGAACGGCCGGTTGGAGTTCGTGTCCGAGGGGTTGTTCGAGCCCATCGAGGCGACCGACCTGCGGCTCGTCGCGACGCTGCGTCCCGACGGGGAGGAGCTCGCGGGTGTCGAGGCCCAGGCCATCGTGGACACTCGGCCGCTCGAGGAGACCGAGGGCGAGTTCTGCGGCCTGGCCAAGGGCTTCATGATCGAGTGCGTCGCCTGCACCGACGAGGCAATCAGCTGTCTCCCTGTGGGCTTCAAGCAGGGGCGGATGGAGCGGATCGACATCCAGGTCGACGAGGACCGCCCCGACTGCGTCGATGAAGACGGAGAGGTGCAGGAGGGAGCGCTCTGCTCCTTGCTTGGCGGACTGGCGCCGAGCGCGCTGCTCGCTTGGACTGCCGTTCTCTTCGTTCGACGCCGGCGCCATCACGGCCCAACTTCCTGAAACGGGAACTTCAGACCATCTCACTGGAGTGAATGTCGCCCAGGTTCCGGTTTTGGGAAGTTGAGGCCGGATGACCCCGCGTTGGCGCCCCTCGCCGATAGCCCACGGGGTGCCTACCTTTTCACCAAGGAGGCCCATGGCTTACATCTCTCCGGAGATCGGCCGTCTCCTCGCCAAGCAGGTGCGCGAGGGTCGGCAGCGGATGGACGACCGACGGGAGCGCAGCAAGGAGCGCTGGGAGGGCAAGCGGCTCGAGTGGGAAGACCTCGGCGAGCCCCTGGAGTGTCCCGACTGTGGGGATCACTACGACATCGGCGCCGTCTGCATCGCCTGCGACGTCGAGCTGCAGCCGGCGGGCTCCGCGGAGCTGCGGGTCGCGCCGCCCTCGGCGCTGAAGACCGTGCTCCAGATCCTCGTGTCGATCGCCGCGCTGCTCGGCGGCATCGGGCTCTACGCCTGGATCGCCACCTTCTAGAAACAGTTCAGGGCCCGCCTGCCGTAGAAGAGACGCAGGAGGACTCCATGTTCCTGATTCTCAGCGCCGCCTTCGCCGGCATGTCCAGCTCCGCCTTGACGGGCACCCTCACCGCGCCGGTGGACGAGATCCGGCAGGCGCGCGAAGACCTCAAGGTCGCGACGCTCGACGGCGGCGACCTCGGACGCATCACCGTCTTCTGCAAGGCAGGGGAGCGCGACAAGCTGGACTGCCGGGTGGAGTCCTCGAAGAAGATCGGCTTCGAGATCGGTCCGATCGGGACGCCAAAGGACGGCTCGATCCAGTTCAGCTACACGGCGGGCGACGCGAAGGGGCGCATCAGCCTGGAGCCGCAGCCGACCCCCTGACATCGCGTTGATACCGGCCTGAGCGAAAGCGGGGAGCGCAGTCCTCGTTCCTCGGTCAGGAGGTATCAACCATGATGCTCTTGATTGGAACTGTGTTTGCTGGAATGTCCAGCTCGGCGATCACCGGTGTGATGGAGGTCAGCGTCTCGGACGTGATCCGCAACTCCCCGGACGAGTACGAGATCGCCACGATGGACGGCGGCCGCCTCGGCGACGTCACCGTCTTCTGCAAGGCGACGCCGCGGGGTGACCTGAAGTGCGCGGTCGAATCGACCACGCGCGCCGGCTTCGAGATCGGGCCCATCGGCCGGACTCGCGACGGCGGCATCGAGTTCGACTACGTGGTGGGCCGCGACTCCGGAACGATTTCGATCGAGCCGAACCCGACCCCCGTCGGCATCGCCCCGCTGCCCAGCCCGTAGCGGTTAGGAAGGGGCATGAGCCCCGAGAAGTACACGCCCCGGCATCGGGTGCGAGTGGTCACAGCGGCGTCGTTGTTCGATGGACACGACGCCGCCATCAACGTGATGCGGCGCCTCATCCAGGCGCACGGCTGCGAGGTCATCCACCTCGGCCACAACCGCTCCGTGGGCCAGGTCGTGAAGGCGGCGCTGGACGAGGACGCCCAGGCGATCGCGATCTCGTCCTACCAGGGCGGGCACATCGAGTACTTCAAGTACGCGCGCGACCTGCTGGTCGAGGCCGGCGCCGAGCACATCAAGATCTTCGGCGGCGGCGGCGGCGTCATCGTGCCGCGCGAGATCCGCGAGCTCCACGCCCACGGCATCACCCGGATCTACTCCCCCGAGGACGGCCGGCGGATGGGCCTCGTTGGCATGATCTCGGACCTCGTGCGCGAGGCCGACTACGACGTCACCTCGGCCGGACCCGAGGGCGTGCCGCGCACGATCACGCTCTGCGAACGCGAGATCGACGAGCCCGGTAGCCTTCCGGCGGATCTCCGCGCTTCCCTCGACGCGGCCAAGGCCTCGACGATCCCGGTCGTCGGCATCACGGGCACGGGCGGCGCCGGCAAGTCGAGCTTCACGGACGAGCTGGTCTTGCGCTACCTGCGCGACGACCCCTCCCGGCGCATCGCCATCCTGAGCGTCGACCCGACCCGCAAGCGCACAGGCGGCGCCTTGCTCGGCGACCGCATCCGCATGAACGCCATCCACGGCGAGCGCTGCTTCATGCGCAGCCTGGCAACCCGACAGGCCGGGGCCGAGCTGTCCGCCGCGACCGCCGACGCCGTGCTCGCCTGCAAGGCCGCGGACTACGACCTGGTCATCGTCGAGACCAGCGGCATCGGCCAGGGCGACTCCGGGGTCATGGACCTCGCCGACCTCTCGATCTACGTCATGACCCCCGAGTACGGCGCCGCCACCCAGCTCGAGAAGATCGACATGCTCGACTTCGCCGACATGGTCGTGGTCAACAAGTTCGAGCGCCGCGGCGCCGAGGACGCCTTCCGGGACGTGCGCAAGCAGGTGAAGCGGAACCGCGAGCTCTTCCACATCCCCGACGACGAGCTGCCGGTGTTCGGCACCATCGCCGCACAGTTCAACGACTCGGGCGTCAACGCCGCCTACCGCCACCTGCTCGGGCTGCTCGAGGAGCACACGGGCCAGGAACAGGTGACGTCCTTGCCTGCAGGCCCCAAGGCGAGCCAGCAGCGCTCGACGCTCATCCCGGGCGACCGCCAGGACTACCTCGGCCGCATCGCCCAGGCCGTGCGCGGCTACCACCGGTGGTCTGCGGAACAGGTCGGCCTGGCCGCGGACCGCGCCGCCCTGGCCCGCGCCGCCGAGCTCCTGCCCGAGCTCGACATCCCCGACGACATCGCCCTCGATCCGCGGGCCGACAAGCTCCTGGCCGAGTGGCCCGCCACCGTGAGGGCCTACGCGGGCGACGACTTCGTCTACACGGTCCGCGGCAAGGAGGTGCGCCAGCCCCTGGTGCACGAATCCCTGTCCCACCAGAAGATCCGCCGGGTCGCGCTGCCGAAGTTCACCTCGGACGCGGAGATCCTGCGCTGGCGGCTGGCCGAGAACCTGCCCGGCCACTTCCCCTTCACCGCGGGGGTCTTTCCGCTGAAGCGCCTCGGCGAGCTGCCCAAGCGCATGTTCGCCGGCGAGGGCGGCCCGGGCCGCACCAACGCCCGCTTCCACTACCTGTGCGAGGGCGAGCCGGTCAATCGGCTGTCCACCGCCTTCGACAGCGTCACGCTCTACGGCGAGGACCCCGCCGAGCGGCCGGACATCTATGGAAAGGTCGGCGAGAGCGGCGTCAGCGTTCCCCACCTCGACGACATGAAGATCCTCTACGGGGGCTTCGATCTCTGCGCGCCCACGACCAGCGTCTCGATGACGATCAACGGTCCGGCGCCGATCCTGCTCGCGATGTTCTTGAACACCGCCATCGATCAGAAGGTCGCAAACGGAGGCACCCGTGACGACGCACTCCGCACAGTCCGAGGCACGGTCCAGGCCGACATCCTGAAGGAGGATCAGGCACAGAACACCTGCATCTTCTCTACCGAGTTCGCCCTGCGCATGCAGGGGGACATCCAGGAGTGGTTCATCCGAAACGGAGTGCGAAACTACTACTCGATCTCGATCTCCGGCTACCACATCGCCGAGGCCGGGGCGAACCCCATCAGCCAGCTGGCCTTCACGCTCGCGAACGGCTTCACCTTCGTCGAGGCCTTCCTGGCCCGCGGCATGGACATCGACGCCTTCGCGCCGAACCTGTCCTTCTTCTTCTCCAACGGCATGGACCCGGAGTACACCGTCATCGGGCGTGTCGCCCGGCGGATCTGGGCCGTCGCGATGCGGGAGCGCTACGGCGCCAGCGAGCGCAGCCAGAAGCTGAAGTACCACATCCAGACCAGCGGCCGTTCCCTGCACGCGCGGGAGATCCAGTTCAATGATGTGCGCACGACGCTTCAAGCGCTGCTCGCGCTCTACGACAACTGCAACAGCCTGCACACGAACGCCTACGACGAGGCCATCACGACCCCGACCGAGGAGTCTGTGCGTCGTGCGATGGCGATCCAGCTGATCCTCGGCAAGGAGTTCGGGCTCTTGTTCAACGAGAACGCGCTCCAGGGCAGCTTCATCGTCGAGGAGCTCACCGACCTCGTCGAGGAGGCTGTGCTGAAGGAGTTCGAGCGCCTGAACGACCGCGGCGGTGTGCTGGGCGCCATGGAGCGCCAGTACCAGCGCGGCAAGATCCAGCAAGAGTCGCTCCACTACGAGAACCTCAAGCACTCCGGCGAGCTGCCGCTCATCGGCATCAACACCTTCGAGGACCCCGCGACCCTCGGCGACGACTGGGAGCCGCCCGAGCCGGAGCTCCGACGCGCCACCTACGACGAGAAGGACGCCCAGATCGCCTCGGTCCGCTCCTTCCAGGACGCCCACGCCGAGGAGTCGGCCGAGGCCCTGCGCAAGCTCGCCGAGGTGGCCCTGTCAGGCGGAAACCTCTTCGCCGAGCTGATGAACACCGTGCGGGTCGCCAGCCTCGGCCAGATCACGGCGACGCTGTACCAGGTCGGCGGCGAGTATCGTCGCAACCTCTGAGGTTTCGGCTTGGCATCGATCGGCGAGCGCATCGGTCCCTTCAAGCTCGTCGGGCAGCTGTCCGCGGGCGGGGGCCTGGAGCACTGGGAGGCGCGCCGCGACGACGGCACGCTGAAGGAGCCGCAGCACGTCGACGTCCGGCTGGTCGGGGACCCCGACGACATCGACGCGGCCCAGTCCCTCCGCGGTGAGTACGAGGCGCTCCGTCGGGTCGACGATCCGCGCATCCCCACGGTCGTGGGCTTCTTCGCGGGCCAGGGCGCGCTGGTGCTCCAGCACATCGAGGGCGTCACGCTCGAGCAGGTCCTCGAGGCGGCGCGTCGGGGCTTCATCCCGCTCACGCCGACCACGGCTCTCGACCTCTCCCTCGAGATCGCGCACGCGCTGAGAGCGGCGCACGCGATCCTGCTCGATGACGGCGGCCGCATCGCCCACGGCTGGCTGGACCCCTCCAAGGTCGTCGTCACCCGCGAAGGCGAGGTCTTCGTGCTCGGCCTCGGTGGTCCGTGGGACCAGGCGGATCCTCGCTACTTGCCGCCCGAGCGCCGGGACGGGGGAATGGCCGACCTCGCGGGGGATCAGTGGATGCTGGGCGCCATCCTCTACGAGCTCCTGTCCCGGCTGCCGCTCCAGGACATCAACGCCGACGGCACCCCGCTCCTGCTCGAGTCGGTCGAGGGGCCGCTGTCCGACCTCGACGTGCGGCTCCCCGCGGCGGCGCGCTTGTTGCGCAAGGTCCTGGCCCACCACCCGCGGGATCGCTACCGCGTCGACCGCGAGCTGCTGAAGGCGCTGCACGGCTTGCACCGCGAGTACGAGGGCTCCAGCGGTCGGTACGAGCTCTATGCAAAGGTCCACGCTCACCTCTCCGACCTCGTCGATCCGATGGACGTGCCCAGCGGCTTCCACAACGTGGGCGAGGGGGAGCACCAGGTCAGCCGGGACGTGCGCGAGAAGCTGCGCAAGGAGCTCGACCGCACCGAGCCTCCGGTGCTCCTCGGCGAACCCAAGGAGCTGCCGATGCTCGACGAGGACAGCCGGGACATCGACACCGAGCGGGACGCCGACCTGGTCGAGCCGCCTCCGATCGAGCCGGTCCTCCCGCCCCCGGCTCGCAACCCGCTCTTCGGCGAGTGGACCGTGCTGCTGGTGTGCCTGCTCTTCGTCGTGGCGCTGTTGTTCTTCATGACACAGAAGTTCCTGTGATCCAGCGCTTCCCGGTGCGCACGCCGACGCTGCCGCCGGCGACCCACACGAACTGCTACGTCCTGGACGGGGTGACCGTGGTCGAGCCGGCCTCGCCCTACGCCGACGAGCAGGCCAGGCTCGAGGAGTGGCTCGGGCAGTTCCCCCTCGAGCGGATCCTGCTCACCCACCACCACATGGACCACATCGGGGGGGTGGAGCGGGTGCGCGAGAAGTGGGATCTCCCGGTGATCTCGCACCCTTGGACCGCGGACAATGTGCCCTTTCCGGTGGACTCCACCCTGGACGAAGGCGACGATCTGCACGGCTGGGACGTCTTCTTCACGCCGGGCCACGCGCCCGGGCACCTCTGCTTCGTCAAGCAGGGCCACCTGGTCTGCGGAGACATGGTGGCCAGCGAGGGCACCATCATCCTCGACCCGCCCGAGGGCGACCTGGGTCTGTATCTCGACTCGCTGGAGCGCCTCCGCGAGCTCCCCGTCGAGGTGATGTACCCCGCCCACGGCGCGCCGATCACGGACCCCATCGCCAAGCTCAACGAGTACATCACGCACAGAAACAAACGCACGGACCAGATCCGCAGTGCCCTGCGCCAGGGCGCCTTGACCCCGCTCGAGATCGTCGAGATCGTCTACGGCGACACCATCCCCCGTTTCGTCTACCCCCTCGCCGCGCGCCAGGCCGTCTGTCACTTGCAGTGGCTCGAGGCTCGTGGCGAAGTCGCCGTCGAGGGCGACACCTGGAGGCCCTTGTGAGCACCGACGACACCCCCATCGAAAACGACGACGCCGAGAACACGACCTCGGACAAGGAGAAGCCCGCGGACAGGTTCGCCAAGGACCTCTCCGACGGCCTGCACGACCTGGGCAAGTTCGCGACCGGGGTCGCGGGCAAGGTCCTGGGTCCGAAGGCGGACCTCGCGAACGAAGAGGACCCGGAGCGCACCGTCGTGACCCCGGAGATCGACGACGCCATCGAGAAGGCCGGGGCGGCCGTCGGCCACTTCCTGCGGGCGGCCGGCGAGGGCTTCAAGGAGAACCCCGCCGAGCCCGCCGAGGCCGTTGACGCCACACGCGAGAAGGCTCGCAAGAAGGCTGAGACCGCCCCCGACGAGGACGGCTGGTCCCCCCTGGTCCAGGGCGCCAAGGTCTTCGGCGAGGGCGTCGGCGCCGTCGCCGGTGAGCTCTTCGACACGCTCGCGGACGAGGTCTCGCGCAAGAAGAAGCCCGCCACAACTGCCCAGGCAGGCGAGGAGTGATCCCAGGCCGCGTCTTCGTCACCGGCACCGACACCGACGTCGGCAAGTCGGTGATCTGCGCGGCGATCAAGGCCGCGGACCCGGGGCGCGTCGCGCTGAAGCCGGTCGCCACCGGCGGCGACGCCGACGCGAAGCTGATCGGCTCACCCATCGGCGTATCCCTGAAGGAGCCCCTGTCCCCGCACCGCGCTGCGGAGCTCGAAGGCACCCGGATCTCGCTGACCGAGGTGGTCGCCTGGATCCGCAAGCACCAAGGAGATCGCTGCGTCGTCGAGGGCGTCGGCGGCTGGCGCGTGCCCCTGGACTGGGACCACGACGTCAGCGATCTCGCGGCCGTGCTCGGCTGGCCGGTGCTCGTCGTCGCCGCGGACCGGCTCGGCTGCCTCAGCCACACCCGGCTCACCGTCGACGCGATCCGGGGCCGAGGTCTGCGGGTCTGCGGCGTCGTGCTGAACCGGCGGTCCCCGGACCACAGCTCGGAGCACAACCTCGACGACCTGGAGCGCCTGCTCGACGTCCCGGTCCGGGCCTTCCCCCACCTGGACTGGATCCTGGACCCGGTGCTCGCCGAGGCCGGGACGACCCTGTTCTGATGGGGCTGGCCGAGCTTCACCGCCACCTCGACGGCTCGCTCCGTCCGGGCACCGTGCGCGAGCTGGCCGAGGTGCTGGGCCTCGACGTTCCCCCGCAGCTGGCCTTCACGCCCGGCATGGGCCTCGAGGCGGCGCTCTCCCGCTTCGCCTTCACGCTGTCCCTGCTCAAGTCGCCCGCGGCCGTCACCCGCGTCGCCCGCGAGATCTGCGAGGACGCCGCCGTCGAGGGCATCACCACCCTGGAGGTCCGCTTCGCGCCGCAGCTCCACGGGGACATCGAGGCCTTCGTCGACGCCGCGCTCGTAGGCCTCGACGGGCGGGCGGGGCTGATCCTCTGCGGCCTCTACGGCGAGCCGCCCGAGGTCCTCGATCGTCTCGTGGCCGCGGCGATTCCGCGCGAGGGGGTGGTCGGCATCGACCTCGCCGGGGGCCCGGCCCCGCCCCACGAGTTCGGCATGGAGGCCTATGCCTCGGCCTTCCAGCGGGCCGCCTCCCACGGCATCGGACGTACCGTGCACGCCGCCGAGGGACGGCCCGCGGCCGAGATCGCCACCGCCATCGGTGAGCTGAAGGCCCGGCGCATCGGCCACGGCACGACGCTGCTCGACGACGCCGAGGTCCTGGACCTCGTGCTCGAGACCGGGACCACGATCGAGGCCTGCCCGACCTCGAACTGGCACACCGGGGTCATCGAGCGCGTCGAGGACCACCCCCTGGCCGAGTGGCTTCGTCGAGGGGTGCGCGTGTGCGTGAACACCGACAACACCTTGCTGAGCGCGGTGACCTTGCCCGAGGAGCTGGACCGCGTGCGGCGCATTCCGGGCATCCGCGAGCCCCAGATCGAGGCGATGTCGGCCTTTGGCCACGAGGCGGCCTTTGTCCGCTGAGCTGCTGGCCGAGGTCCTGGCCGCCGAGGACTCCGGCGACGCCGTCCGCCTGGAGACCGCCCTGGGCCACCTCCACCGTGCGCTGCGCGAGGAGCTGCCGAGCGACCCGCTCATGGCGGCCAGTCTGTTGCCCCACGTGCTCGACGAGGGCATCCGCTCCGAGCTCGCGCGGCTGGCCGAGGCCGCCCAGCCCCTGAGCGCTCGCGCCATCGCCCTGGTCGTGGACAACCGCGGGGAAGGCCACCAGCTCGAGGTCGTCGTCGAGCTCTCCCCCGGTGGGCGAGGCGTCTGGACCACCCAGAGCACGGCCGAGGACACCCGCCTGGCGGCCCAGGTCGCGGTCGCAGCGGCCTTGGGCGACGCCGCAAAGCAGTTCGGTGTGCGCTGGCAGCTCTCCGAGACCGAGCGCGTCCGGGGCGCCTCGTTGGGGCTGGCCATCGCTCTGGCCGCCCGAGCCGCCCGGGCTGGACGCCCCCTGCCCGAGGACGTCGGATTCACCGGCGCGGTCGAGCTCGACGGCCGCGTCGCCAAGGTCTCCGGAGTGCCCGCCAAGCTCCGCGCCGCGCAGGGTCTGCGCGAGGTCCTCGTGCCCGCCGAGGGTGCCCCGGACCACCCGATGGCGAGGCCGGTCGCCACCCTCGAGCAGGCCGCCACGCCCTTCTTCCCGAGCGAGGCGCCGACGCGCCGGATTCACTGGCGGTGGGCGCTCCTGGCCCTCGCTCCGCTGCTCGCCCTGACCGGCGCCCTCGACTTCCTGGAGCTCGCGCTGCGCCCACCGGTCGTCGCCGCGCTGAACGGCAGCCTCCCGGCCGACAACTCGGTCTTGCTGCCCCTGCCCGAGGGCGACCGCCGGCTCCTGCGCGCCGAATACCCCCGCGTCTTCGCCGAGCTCCAGGACGCCGGGGCGACGGCCATCGTGCTCGACGTCCTGCTCCTGGCCGAGACCGAGCACGACGCGGCCTTGAGCGAGGCCCTGAGCGGCCTCGAGATCGACGTGATCGCACCCCGGCGCGGCGAGGTCGCGGTCGAGGGCCTGGTGCTCGGCGGGGCCGAGTTCGAGCGCGACCTCGTCTTTGGAAAGGTCCGTCGAGCGGCGGTGGAGCAAGACGGGACCTGGCATCTCGCGGTGCTCGCTCTCTCGGGACACCTCGACGCGGAGCCCGCCGTCATCGATCACGAACTCCAGGTCGGCGTGACCCGCAACGCCCTGACCGAGGGCCGGCTGTACATCCCGCCGGTGGACGCCTCGCCCGCGATGGCGTGGGGTGGTCCCTACGACGCGGCCGAGGGCAAGGTGGTCTTCGTCGGCGACCTCTCCGGCAAGGGCGACCGCTTGCGCTCGGCGGTCGGCGCACGCCAAGGGGTCGAGCTGCACGCCGGCTTGTTCGAGGCCCTGGCCCGTCAGAGCGCCATGCGCCTCGGCCGGCCTCTGTGGGACGCGCTGGTCGCGCTGATGGCGGGACTCGGCACGGCGCTCGTCGTGCGTCGCCTTCCGGTCTGGGCCCGGCCGCTCGGGGCGCTCGTCGGCGTGGCCTTCCTCGCGGTCCAGGTCGGCCTGGCCGCCGCGGGCACCCTGCCGGCGTTGTTGCCGACGGTGCTCGCCACGGCGATCGGCTTCAGCGTAGGACGATGGGCTGGCCGTCTGCGGTGAGCGCAGCGAGCTCCATCGGGGCTTCGACGGCGACCTCGACCCGCTGACCGGCGCTCAGGGTCACGCCAAAGAGGCTCAGACCGGAGCCCTCCAGCAGCTCGATGTAGGTGGCGCCCAACGCGGTCAAGCCGATGCGCACGCGGTAGCCGTGACCGCTGTACTCGGCGGGCAGGGCCCGGGAGCCGGTCTGGGCGGCGAGGCGGGCCTCGTCCTGGTCGACGAGGGCGTCCACCTCGGCGAAGTCGACGTGCAGGCCCTCCTCGAACTCGGCCTGGGCGAGGGAGCCCTCGAGCCAGGCGCGGTGGGCGTCGGCGGCGTCGAGAAAGGCCAGGGCCAGGGGGTCGTCGATGTGGTCGCGAAGGCTCATGACTCGAGCTCCGGAAGCAAGGGGAGGAGGACGCCCGCGACCTGCTCGAGGAGCTCGCGGGGCGGGGCGGATGCGTCGGCGGTGCCGCCGATGGCCTCGACAACGCGGGCGACGAAGACCTGGCCCACGCGCTTGGTGGCGCGGCTCACGGCGACGCGGTTGTTCAGGCTCGGGCAGCGCGCGATGAGGTCATCGTAGGAGTCGCCGCGGGCCAGGGCAGCCACGAGCGCGCGCTCGTCGTCTCCCAGCTCTTCCCAGGCTTCGATGACGGCGCGGCGGATGGTCACGGTGTCCTCCAGGGACTCCCCGGCGCCGGCGTCGGCTTCGTCGGTCGAGGGCGGGTCGATGACCCGACCCAGCAGGTTGCTGAGCCGGCTGTGGGAGATGGGGACCGCGATGACCTTCAGAGCCTCGGAGACGAGGACCTCGAGCGGCTCGTCCCGTCCCTTGAGCGCGTCGACGACGGCGTCCTCGGTCATCGGGCGGCGAGGCCCGGCCTGGATGGTCCAGCGCGTGTGGCCGCCCTTGCCGCCCTCGAGCGCGATGCCGACCTCGGGCAGGACCTTGCCGATCCGCCGGTGCAGGTCGTCGCGGAAGCGCAGCACGGGGTCGCGGCGGATGTTCTTGGCGTAGTCGTCGCGCAGGATCTCGCGCGTGATCGACAGCTTCGCGTAGAAGGAGTGGTAGCGGATGGGCGGGTCGTCGAAGTCCTCCTCGACGTAGGCGACGAAGGGGGTGCGCTTCATGAAGGGAAAGCGGCCCTTCTCGACCCGTGCGCAGATCGTGAAGACGCGACCGGCCAGGCCCTCGATGCTCTCGTCGTTCTTCTGACCGAGCTCGAAGTAGGCGTCGGGGTAGCGACGGGTCGCGTTGCGCACGTGGCTGAGCACGTTCGACCAGAGCGCGCCGGCCTGAGCGCCGGTGCTCACGAAGTCTGCGACCTGTTCGGAAAGCGACACCATCGGGTCTCCTGAAACGCTATGAAGGGTGCGCCCGTCGCCGGGTTTCAGGGATGTAACTCTCGGATGCGGCGACCCTTGATCCCCGTCGTGCTTCCCCTCCTGCTGCTGACCGACCCCGTGTTCGCCGCGCCCCACGCGCGCATCGACGCGATCTGGGAGGCCGAGGGCCGCGCCTGGGTCCTGGTCGGCGAGTCGCTCCAGGTCCACGTCGATGGCTCCGAAGGTGCGGGCCGGGGCGATGACCTCGAGCTGGGCGACACGGTGGTCACCGAGGGCGCCCGCGTGCGCATCGAGCGGGACGACGGCCAGCTCTACGTCCTGGGCCCCGACAGCGAGCTGGTGCTCGAGGAAGACGGGGTCCTGCAGGCGCTGGGCGAGGTCCTCTACGAGGTCGAGGGCTTCTTCCGCGTGGAGCACGAGGGCGTCGAGGCCGCCGTCGAGGGCACCCGCTTCGCCTTCCAGATCGACGAGAGCGGCGAGGTCGACGTCGTCGAGGTCCACGTCCGCGACGGCCGGGTCCGCGTGGCCAACGACGCCGGCGAGGTGCTCGTGCGCCGTGGCCAGGGGGCCCGCGTCGAGGGCGACAACGCGCCCGAGCTCATCCAGAAGGTCGGGGCCGTCGACCTCGGCGTGAAGCTGGGTCCGCCCAGGCAGTCCATCGGCGTGATGTTCTCGGGGGCCTACGCCGCCGACTCCCCCCAGCTGGGCACCAAGATCATCGCCCGCCAGCGGCTGATGTCCTCGGTCGCGCTGACCCTCGACGTCGGCATCGAGAGCAACGGCGACAGCTTCCACTTCCCGCTCTCCGGCGGCTTCGAGACCACGGTGGGCTCGATGGCCCTGGGGCTGCAGAGCGTGAACCTGCTCGGCCAGGAGGTCTGCCCGGACGGCACGACCGAGACGAAGCTCTACCCGGGCGGTGCGGTGCACCTGCGCTACCCGCGGCGGATCGTCGGCCCGCTGATGGTCGAGGTCCAGGTCCGCGCCGGCTACTCCCGCGACCCCTTCGGCGACGTCGGTCTGGGGGTGTCCCTTGCTCGTTAGCCTCGTCGGCCTGGCCTCTGCCGGCGACTCGACCTTGCTCGTCACCGCGGAGCCGAACGTCGGGGCGCTCGCGCTCGCGGTCGGGGACTTCGACGGCGACGGGGTGGACGACTACGCCGCTTCACACGGTGACGGCACGGCCAGCTCCGTCTGGATCGAGCTGGCCACAGGGCCGATCGAGATCAAGATGTCCCAGGCCGTGGAGCTGATGCAGCTGCGCGCGGCGGACCAGGACGGGGACGGCGTGGACGACCTCATCGTCTCGTCACCCAACACCGGCGACGGCCACGGTGGGATCGCGGTGCTCTCCGGCATCGACGCCTCCTCCGACGGGCTGAGTGTCACCGAGCAGGCCAGCCTGACCATTCAGGGCTCGGACGAGGGCGGCTACTTCGGGATCGACTTCGATCTGGCGGACCTGGACGGCGACGGGCTGATGGAGATCCTCGTCGCGGCTCCGCGGGAGAACGGGGCGCGCATCTACGCCGGCACCTTGGCTGGCAAGCAGGACTCTCGCGCAGCTTCGGGCAGCTTCAAGCTGGATGGCGGCTCCGGGATGGCCGTCCGCTTTGTTGGAGACCTCGTCGTGGTCGGAGGCTGCAGCACCAAGGACATCCAGGCCGAGACCTGCGCGGACGGCGGCGAGATCGCCTGGTGGGATGCTGGGGACTGGCAGGAGTCGAACAGCCTCGGCACAGCGGTCGGTGACGCCTCCATCACCACCAACCTGCGCCGCATCGAGCCCCTCGACGGCCACGACTTCGTGGGCATCTCCTTTGGCACCGCCCACGTCTACGAGCTCGACGACGCCAGCGACGCGACCGCGGACACCTCGGAGTACACCACGGCCTCCGGCGCCTCCCGAGGCGCCGTCCACACCGACGATCTGGCCGAATCCATCTACCTGATCGCCGGCTCGGTGCTCACCCGCCTCGACCCGCCCTGGGCGACGGGCGACGCGACCGCAGACGCTGTGGACACCTGGTCGCTGGCTCTCGACCAGGTGGTCTCCGCGGGCGACCACACCGGCGACGGCTGCGCGGACCTGGTCGGGGTGGACTCGACCGACGGCAGCTTCTACGCCATCCACGGCGTGTGTCCGCCACCCGACTCCGGAGACACCGGCGACGATTCGGGCGATACGGGACGGGATTCCGGAGACTCAGCAGACGATTCTGGCGACTCAGCCGATGATTCCGGCGATACGAGCGATGATTCCGGGGACTCTGCGGTCGATTCGGAGCGGGACACGGGTGGTCTGACGGACTCGGACCCGCCGCCGATCCTCTGCGAGCCGGACTTCGGCTGGTCCTGTTCGGGGAGCACCGGTGGAGCCGCCGGGGCTCTAGCCCTGCTGCTCGGACTAGGTCTCGTCAGGCGCTCTCGAAGCGGCGTGCGGCGACGTCGGGAGTGAGCAGGGGGAGCCAGGCTCCTCGCTGGACCGCCAGGTCCATCCGCGCTGCTTCGTAGAGCGGACCCCGGCCGTCTGCGGCGTCGATGACGAGTTGGGCGACCTCTTCGCCGAGGTCTCCGGGATCGCGACGCAGATCGCGAGCGCTGACCCCTTTGCACCAGGCCTCCGCGGCCGCGGAGGGGATCGACGTGGGCAGGGCCGCCCTGTGGCCGTGGAAGTCCCGCGCGAAGGCGAGGGGGTGCTCCGCCCAGAGTCGACGGAGGCTCTCGCCGACCGCGTCCGCATAGCACTGCAAGGCGCGGCGCTGGGCCTGCTGGCGGGTGCCGATGCCGACCAGGTTGCCGGCGACCTCCTCGCCGATCCGGAAGGGGACCGAGATGCAGGGCCGTCCGCCTCGCCCGGTGCGGGCCGCGTGTTCCAGGTCGAGATCGCAGTCGCCGGAGCGCTTGTGGAGCACCAGGCGCTTGCAGGCGGGCTGGTTCAACAGCAGCGCGGCCCCTTCGATGTGTTCTTCGCGCGCGGAGACCTCGACGAGGTGGTCCAGGAGCGAGTGAGCGGTTTCGACCGTACAGGCTCGCGAGGCCTGCAGCAGCTCCTCCAGCCCCGTGACCCAGAGGCTGCGGCGCTGGCGTTCCAGCCGCTCGGCCGCGGCCTCGATGGTTGCGTAGAGCTCGCGGAGCTTGAAGGGCTTCAGCAGGTAGTCGGCGGCGCCGGCTCGCATCGCGCGCACGGCGGCGTCGATCGTGCCGTAGCCGGTCATGAGGATGACTCCGACGGGCTCCTCGCGCTGCCGGATGCGCTCGAGCAGGGCCGGGCCGGAGAGCCGCGGCATCTTCACGTCGGAGATGACCAGATCGATGTCGCCTCGAAGCAGGCGTTCCCAGCCGGCTTCGCCGTCCTCGGCGGTCTCGACGACGCAGCCACGGGCCCGCAGGTACTCCCCGAGCAGCTCGAGGATTGCGCGTTCGTCGTCAACGACGAGGATCCGGAGGTCCCTCACGTCGAGAGTCTACGCTACCCTTGGTCTGAACTCCTGGAGTCTCCTTGGCCCGACGCATCAAGGTCGATCGCGCGATGAACGTGCGGCTCGAGGAACTCGAGCAGGCGATGTTCCTCTTGAAGATCCAGTACGAGAAGTACTTCACGGGGATCGAGCGCCTGGAGCCGCTGCGCGAGCGGGACGGTGTCAAGCGGCAGATCCGCGAGATGATGCAGCTGAACATCGTCAACAGCGTCCAGGTCTACCGCTTCCGCCAGCTGCGGGCGCGGTGGAACATCCTGGACCTGTACATCCAGCGCAACCTGGTGATGATCGAGCGGGGCACGCACCCCAAGATGCAGTTTCGCGCCAGGCTCAAGGAGCGCCAGCAGCGCGAGATGAACGACCGACGGTCGCAGGCTCGCCAGGTCGCCCAGGATCGAGCCGATCGCCAGCGCAAGGAAGACGCGGCCTTCCGCCAGATCTACGACAAGTTCATGGACGCTCGGAAGAAGTGCGGTCAGTCCACAAACGTGGCGTACGAGAGCATCCAGAAGACGCTCCGCAACCAGGTCCGGAACATCAAGGGTCGCTACAAGTGCGAGTCCGTGAGCTTCCGGGTCGCGATCGAGGACGGCAAGGCCCGGCTGAAGGCCATACCCAAGAAGTCATGACGACTGTGACCCTCTTGACGGGGATGTTTTTGACCGGCGCTGCCCTCGCTTCCGAGGCGGAGCCGAATGCGGCCCAGCTGGAGCGTGAGTACAAGCAGCCGCCGACCATCGCCTTGGTCATGCCGCTGGGCGTGCCTCAGTTGGCGCAGCGCCGGTGGGCGCGCGGGGCCACCTACTTCCTGATCCAGGGCGGCGGCTTCGCCCTCGGCAGCTACGCGACCAACCGGATGTACGACGCCTCCGAGGCCGAGGACCTGGACGGCGAGCGCTACTGGAAGATGTGGTCCTTTGCCGGTATCGCGACCGGGACCGCGACGTGGTTCGTGTCGGTGATGGATGGCTCGCGCTACAACCAGGTCCAGACGGAGGCGTACTACCAGCGCGCCGTCGAGTGGGAACAGGCCCGAGCCGGGATGTAGATGGTCGAGGTCAGCGAGCTCCAGCGACTGGGAATCTTCCGCAGGATGTCGCGCGCTCGCCTGTCCGAGGCCTTGGCTGCCTTCATCCCCTGCGAGATCGGACCGGGCGAGGTCCTGATGCGCGAGGGTGAGTCCGACCGCGCGATGGTCCTGTTGATGCAGGGCGAGGCCAGCGTGCACATCGGCGAGGCCCGCCTGGAGCTGACCCGCGTCGGCCCGGGCGAGCTGGTCGGCGACATGGCGCTCTTCGGTCACATCGACCGACGGGCCGCCACGGTCATCAGCTCCAAGCCCTGCCGCATCCTGCTCCTGGACGAGCAGGGGCTGAAGTTCCTGCGCATGAAGCGGAGCCCGGTCGTCCCCGCGCTCGAGAACTATGCGCTCCGGACCATCACCCGGCGGCTCCGGGAGACCACGCGGCTGATCGCCAGCGTCGCGATGGGCGAGGTCGACCTGGACGAGCCCAAGTCCGGGGGCCTCTTCAAGAAGCTGGGTGGCTTGTTCAAGAAGGGCAACGAGGCGCCTCGTCCCGAGATCGCCAAGGCGCTGGAGGGCTCGGACTGCTTCCGCGGGCTGCCCTCGACG